>JAEEGH010009465.1_pt1 | contig 22719 bp, 14 predicted proteins | sample 9134181 | NCBI WGS metagenome assembly JAEEGH01 (sample SAMN16246544, study PRJNA631951) | gut metagenome | biome: gut microbiome; feature: rumen; material: DP-attached | host: Bos | place: Iran: Karaj | collected 2018-10
GACGAGGACGCGGAAACCCGTGCCTTCCTCAATGATGAGGGGGTATTCTGGGAGTCCGGTGACGTCGTGGGCGTATTCGCCGGGAACAGTCATCCCGTGGCGGCGGAAGTCAATGTATCGTCGACGCCGAAGACCATTGACTTCACGACGGCATCCCCCCTGACGGATGGTACCCTCATCTACACCAGTCATCCCTATGTGGCTGGAAGCGCGTCCGCATCGGCTGCGACCATCGTTTTCCCGCAGCTTCAGCATGGTGGCGCTGTTTCGGCTATGCCCATGGCGGGCGTGCCGGTCGAGTTCCGGGAAGGTGTCACCAATGGCGCCATCCATTTCCGAAACCTGGGATCTATCCTGGATTTCCGCGTTTATTCCAGCCAATATGCAGGGGAGCGGATCCAATCGGTCACGCTGACGGCCACCTCCGGCGGATTCGTCTCCGGTAAAGCTTCCATGGACCTCGCTTCTGTTTCCGGGACTGAGATTCCTACCCTGACATGGACGACGGGCAATACCTCTGTCACTTTGAAGCAGGACGCCCTAGTTTCCGTCAACAAGGATGCGGCCGCGGAAGGCCACCTCTATATGGTGGTCGCCCCCGGGACTTTCTCCGGTTCCGTCCATGTCGTAACCGATCAGGCCACCTATTCCTTCCCCTTCACGGACCTGGTCTTCAACCGCAACGGCCTGAAACGGATCAACCTGAACCTGGAGAGTCCCAATGCCCTGCGGGGAGGCGTCTACAGCATCGAAAACGACAAGCTCAAGGCTTATCTTGATCTGGTGGACGCCCATCCGTACAATCCGCCGCATGATTACGACCAGACATATATGACGTCCAGTTTATACAACGGGAATAACAATACCTCCAATCGTCTGGACTGGCCGAAACCCGTGCCCGTGCGTTGGAGCAATCCATCTTCAGGCAACAGCACCAAAGAGGTCCTTGTCTATAACGACAGGGCAATGAACGATCTGGAGCTCTCTGTAACCGTGAGCAGCAAGACCGCCACATCAGCCAATGTGTACAACTTGATTCCGAACCGGACTTACTACTACAAGGTGATGAATGGGAACAATTCCAATCCCATCGCTTCGGGCGTGTTCAGCACGACCGGCCGCCGGCGCATGATCAATGTAGGCAACAGCCAGTACGGCAGACAGTATGCCAACAATTGCCGTGATTTCGGCGGGCAAGTGACGCGGGATGGCAGAAGGATCAAGTACGGCAAGATGTTCCGGGGCAGCAATATGGACAAGACGACTTCGGCGCAGAAAACGGTCCTTCGGGAGTACATGAACATCGGATTGGATGTGGATCTTCGCAACCTGAATAAAGTCAATTCCTGGGATGGCAGTCCTGGAGATGGCGCCAACCGGATCTTCAATGCTTTGGGACTTGAAGAGGATTGGCATACGACCATTTCTTTCAACAGTTGGGACGACCTGTCTTCCGTGGAAAAGATGCACGCGATTCTGTCGAAGGTGTTCAGCGCTGTTGCCCAGAATAAAGGCGTCTATATCCATTGCATGGTAGGTGCGGACCGTACCGGTTATGTCTGCATGCTGCTGGAAGCCATTTTAGGCGTTGAGCAGGGCTGGTGCGATGTGGACTACGAATTGACATCTTTCTCCGGCGCTGTGGACAATGGGAATCCCCGTACCAGGACCGGCGTCCCCGTCAACCATTATTACCGGACGAAAAACGGCACCGTCCAAGGCGTGGATTTCATCTACTCCTTGTCCGGCGGCAGCTTTGGCGATACTTTCCAGGCGAAAGCCGTCAATTATGTCGTGAACACCCTGGGCATTCCCTATGCGGACGTCCAGGCCTTCCAGAACAATATGCTTGAAGATTTAAACTAGAATAACTGTGACACCGGAAAAATTCATCCAGAACAAGGCCGCCGAGGCCATCAAGGCCCTGTACGGGGCGGATGTCCAGGCCGATACCCTCCAGGTCGCCGTGACCCGGAAGGAGTTCGAGGGCGACTACACCCTCGTGACCTTCCCGCTTCTGAAGATCACCCACAGCGCCCCCGACGCGACGGGGAACGCGATCGGCCAGTGGCTCGTGGACAATGTCCCCGAGATTGCGGCCTTCAACTCCGTGAAGGGTTTCCTGAACCTTTCCTTCTCCGCCGTCTATTGGGACGAGACGTTCGCGGAGATCGCCGCTGATGCGTCGTTCGGCCAACTTGCTCCCACCGGCAAGCGCATCATGGTGGAGTTCTCCTCGCCCAATACGAACAAGCCCCTCCACCTCGGGCATATCCGCAACAACCTCCTCGGTGACAGCGTGTCCCGCCTGCTTAAGGCCTGCGGCAACGAGGTCATCAAGTCCACGATCGTCAACGACCGCGGCGTCCATATCTGCAAGTCCATGCTGGCCTGGCAGAAGGAGTTCCAGGGCAAGACCCCGGAATCCACCGGCATCAAGGGCGACCACCTCGTGGGCGACTGCTACGTGGCCTTCGACAAGATGTACAAGGCCGAGGTCAAGCAGCTCATGGAGCAGGGGATGACCGAGGACGAGGCCAAGAAGGCCGCCCCTTCCCTGAAGGAGGCCCACGAGATGCTCGTCAAGTGGGAGAAGGAGGATCCGGAGGTCCGCGCCCTGTGGGCCATGATGAACGGCTGGGTCTATGCCGGTTTCGACGAGACCTACGCCGCCCTGGGCATCACCTTCGACCAGGTGGACCACGAGTCCGAGACCTATCTTCTCGGTAAGGAACTGGTGCAGAAGGGATTGGAAATGGGCGTGTTCGAGCGCGAAGCCGACGGCTCCGTGTGGTGCGACCTCACGGCCGACGGCCTGGACCGCAAACTGGTCCTCCGCGGCGACGGCACTTCCGTCTATATCACCCAGGACCTCGGCACTGCCGAGCGCCGTTTCACCCGGTACGACCTCGATTCCCACGTGTACGTCGTGGGCAACGAGCAGGACTACCACTTCCAGGTGCTGAAACTCATCCTCAAGAAACTGGGCTTCGACTGGGCGGACCAGATCTACCACCTCTCCTACGGCATGGTGGAACTCCCGGAAGGCAAGATGAAGTCCCGCGAAGGTACCGTCGTCGATGCCGACGACCTTATCCAGAGCATGTACGAGGAGGCGAAGAAAACCTCCGAGGAAAGCGGTAAACTCGCCGATATCAGCGAGGAAGAGAAGGAAAGGCTGTACCACATGATCGGCCTGGGCGCCCTCAAGTACTTCATCATCAAGGTGGATCCCAAGAAGACGATGCTCTTCAATCCGAAGGAATCCATCGACTTCAACGGCAACACCGGCCCCTTCATCCAGTACACGCACGCCCGTATCTGCTCGATCCTGCGGAAGGCGACGGTGGAATTCGGCCCTGCCGACATCACCACCGACCTCGTCCCTTCCGCGAAGGAGATCCGGCTCATCAAGTTGCTGGGCACCTTCCCCGGGAAGGTCGCCGAAGCCGGCGCGGCCCTCAGCCCCGCCGTCCTCGCGAACTACGCATACGACCTGGCGAAGGAGTTCAACCAGTATTATCACGATACCCCGATTCTCCGGGAGGAGAACCAGGGTATCCTGAAGTTCCGGCTGGAACTGATTTCCGTGATGGCCCGGACGCTCCGCTGCGCCATGGGCATCCTCGGGATCGAACTGCCCGAGCGGATGTAGGTTACAGCGCTTCCAACACTTTGCGGACGGCGGCCTTCGGGTCGCCGTTCGGCGTACTGGCGAAGGTACCGGGCCGCTCGGACCACCATTCGTACTCGAAGTCCTTCAAGGCATCGAGGAGACCTTCCTCGTCGAATTCGACGCCGGCGTCCAGGGAGGCATCGACCTTGTCCAGGAACATCTTCCAACGTCCTTTGTAGTAGGTGCTTACAAGGCCGGCCCAGGTGCGGTCCGCATAGTCGGTGAGCATGTTGCCGCGGTCTCCCCAGGTGGTGAGGAGGTTGCGGGCGTTGGACTCGTAGTAGTCGGATTCCTCCGGGGTGGCGCCCCAGGCGCGGGCATCCGCGATCCACTTCCCGACGAGGAAGTAGGACTGCGTCGAGAGGAGTTCCTCCATCCGGTCGAAGGTGTCCAGGAGGGACTTCTTGAGCGGGGCCATCGCGCTGCGGTCGCCGGCTTCATAGGCCTTCTTGTAATCGGCGAAGAGGGCCTCGAAGCGGTTGGACAGATACTGGCGGGTGAGGTTCACCAGGTCGAACTCGTAGGCGCTGGCATGGGAATCGACCTCCAGGAGTTCCCGGATGATTTCCAGGAGTTTCTCATTCTCATAGGTGAAACGGACGCTGGAGTGGTAGGAGGAGGAGCGCCCGAAGGACGGCCGGAGGTTCATGATGGGGGAGTGACCGGGAACGGAACGGTCCACGTAGATTTCGTTGAGCAGGTTTTTCCAGGCTTCCCGTCCGGGTTCGCTGGCAAGTCCGAGGCGGCTGTCGGCCAGCGCCTGCCCGTACACGGCGAGGTCCTTGTGCTGCGGGATGTCCCAGGCTTTCTCGAACACGAACTGGTACATGAACGGGTTGCAGTCGAAGCCTTCCAGGGTGGAGCCGAGCCCCTTGAAATTCGGACCGGCCTCGGCGAAGGTCCCTTCGATGCGCCGGTCGATGTCCGCGAAGTTGCCGGCGAGGTAGGTGTTGCCGCCGAAGTTGCCCAGGTAGCACCAGATGAACGGCACGCCGTAGTAACTCTGCGTCTGGCGCCAGACTTCCTGGCGCTCGCAGTAGTAGTCCAGCAGGAGGGATTTCCCGGCCGGATAGGAGGTGATGTACGGCTCGATGCGGTCCTGGGTCCAGTACTGCCGCTCGTTCCAGAACAGCCAGGTCATCTGCAGCCAGACGGCGTCCGGGTCGGCCGCCGCGAGGGATTCGTAGCACTGGCGGCTCACGCGGGAGAGATAGTCGGGCTCCCAACTCTTCGGAATCATCTCGTTGAACAGGTCGATGCCGTAGATGTGGTCCGTCCCGTAGATTTCCGTTTCCTTTTCCACGAACTTTTTCTGGATCACGGGGAAAAGCGGATCCATCGGGTCCAGGAAGTACGGATAGTCCTCCAGGTCGAAGCCGGCCCAGTCGCTCATCCGCTCGATCTGCGCATCCGGGTAGATCCGGTTCAGTTCCGGCGGAACATGGCCCGCGAAAGCGGGCAGGACGGGACGCATGTTCAGTTCCCGCTCCCGGGCGACGATCTTCTTCTGCAGTTCCGCCTGGCCGTCCAGCCAGGACATCGGAAGCGGGCTGCCCCAGTGGTCGATGTTCAGCATCCGGTGCCAGGGCAGGTGCGCGGGGCCGGTGAAATAGGTCCGGACCTCTTCGTCGGTCAGGCCCAGTTCGGTCCAGATCCTATACCAGATGGCCTCCTGGCCGGTGATGGCGAGGGGAAGGTTGATGCCCTGCAGGGCCATCCAGTCGATGAAATGCTCCCACTCGCTCCACTGCCACCAGGGCATCGTGTAGCCGTAGGTGCAGTAGTTGAGGAAGAAGCGGTCCTCCACCCGGGCCTTCACTTCCACGGGCTCGGAGACCTTCGGGAGTTTCCTGGGAACGTCGATCCTGTCCCAGGAGAACCAGCCTACGTTCACGAGGCAGTAGTACTTCAGGTAGTGGTTCAGGCCCACCGCCATCGAGTTCGCATTGTTGCCTTCGATGACGATGCGGGAGCCTTTGGAACTGAGGCGGAACACGTCCGAGGCGGCCTCCGCACGGCGGAACTCGATCTTGTCGGCGGTTTTCCCGAGGAGCCGGTGCGCCAGGGCCGATGCGGCCTGCGTGTCAGGGTCGTCATACCGGGGTGCCGCGGTGCATCCGGCGAGGAGGACGGCGGCGGAAAGAATCACGAGGAAGGGTCTGGTCATAGTCGTTCACAGGTATATCTTGTTGCAAAAGTAGTCAGTTTTGGCGATATTTGCACGGATTCAACCTGAAAATCGGACGCAAATGAGAACGCTCATCCTGGGCCTGTCGGTCCTTGTCCTCGCGGCGGTGTCGTGCGGACAGAAAACGGAGAAAGAGACGGTGATGGTCGTGGAGACGACGATGGGAACCGTGGAGTTCAAACTCTACAACGAGACCCCGTTGCACCGGGACAACTTCATCCGGCTCGCGGAGGAACATTATTTCGACAGCCTCCTTTTCCACCGGGTCATCGACAATTTCGTCATCCAGGGCGGCGATCCCAACTCGAAGTACGCCGCTCCGGGGCAGGAACTCGGCGACGGGGAACCCGACTGGCGCGTCCCGGCCGAATTCCGGCTGGACAAGGGCATCTTCCATCACAAGGGCGTGGTCAATGCGGCCCGGGAGGGAGACGACACGAATCCTGACCGGGAGTCCTGCGCCTCCCAGTTCTGTTTCATGATGGGGAGCCCGATGACTGACGAGCAGTTGGACCGCGCCCAGGCCCGGCTGGACCGTCAGACCGGCGGCACGGTCAAACTGACTCCCGAGATGCGGGAGGTTTACAAACGGGTGGGCGGTAGCCCTCACCTGGACGGCCAATATACCGTCTTCGGGGAGGTCGTCAGCGGGATGGAAGTCCTGGAGGCCATCCAGAAAGTCGCAACCGACGCCAACGACCGTCCCCTGGAGGACGTCCGCATGCTCCGCGTCTATAAGAAGGAATAGGGCGGAATCCGGATCTAACTGATGAACTGCGCCTTCAGGAGTTCGATCTTCGCGGGGGCGTCGTCACCGCGTGCCCCGAAGTAGAACTTGATCTTGGGCTCGGTGCCGGACGGGCGGACGGAAACCACGTCTCCGGCCTCGTTGAAGAACTGCAGGACGTTCGACTTCGGGAGTCCGGTCTCCTCGGGCTTGTTGTAGTCGATGACCTTCGCGAGCGGGCTTCCGGCGATTTCCTTCGGCGGGCAGGCGCGGTAGTCGGCCATGATCTTCTGGATTTCCTCGGCGCCGGACTTGCCCTTGCGGACGATGTAAACCATCTTTTCCACGTACAGGCCGTATTCCTTGTACACCTTCTGGAGGAGTTGCCACAGGGTCATGCCCTGGTCGGCGGCCCAGGCGGCGCATTCGGCGACGGCGCAGCCGGCGACCTGCGCGCACTTGTCGCGCACGAATTCACCCAGGTTGAAGCCGTAACTCTCCTCGCCGCCGCAGATGAACGTGTTCTTGCCTTCCTGCTGCTTCTGGATTTCGGCGATGTACTTGAAACCGGTGAGGACGTTGTAGCACTTCACGCCGAAATGCTCGCAGATAGCGGCCAGCAACTCGCTGGTGACGATGGTCTTGACGCAGTACTGCCTGCCGTCCAGTTTCCCGAGTTCCTGCCAGCGGGTGAGGATGTAGTAGGTGAGGAAACTCCAGGTCTGGTTGCCGGTGAGTTGGACCATTTTCCCTTCGTCGTTACGGACGGCGATGCCCAGGCGGTCGGCGTCCGGGTCGGTGGCGAGGACGAGGTCCGCACCGGTCTCGTCGGCCTTCTCGAGGGCCATCTTCATCGCGGCGGGCTCTTCCGGATTCGGGGAGACCACGGTGGGGAAGTTGCCGTCGTTCACATCCTGCTCGGGAACGTGGATCACGTTCTTGAAGCCGAGGCGGGCGAGGGCTTCGGGCATGAGTCTGACGCCGCAGCCGTGCAGCGGGGTATAGACGATCTTGAGGTCCGCGTGGCGGGCGACGGATTCCGGGGAGAGCATCAGGGAAAGCTGATCCTTGAGGTAGCACTCATCGACTTCTTCCCCCATCATCTCGATGCCGCCGGGAACGGTGCCTTCGACCGGGGCGAAACGGACGTCGGCCGGGTCCTCGATCTTGGCGACCTCGGCGACGATGTCCTTGTCCACGGGCGCGGTGATCTGGCCGCCATCGCTCCAGAAGACCTTGTAACCGTTGTACTCCTTGGGGTTGTGGCTGGCCGTGACCATGATGCCGGCGGTCGCATCCTTCAGGCGGATGGAGTAACTCAGTTCCGGGGTGGGACGGAGGGACTCGAACAGGAAGACGTGGATGCCGTTGTTGGAAAGGACGTCGGCGGAGATTTCGGCGAAAAGACGCGAGTTGTTGCGGCTGTCGTGGGCGATGCACACGCTGGTGGCGCCTTCCACGTGCTCCTTGATGTAGTTCGCGAGGCCCTGGGTGGCCATGCCCACCGTGTACTTGTTCATCCGGTTGGTGCCCACGCCCATGATGCCGCGGAGGCCGCCGGTGCCGAATTCGAGGTTCCGGTAGAATGCGTCTTCCAGGGCGACGGGGTCGGTTTCCTGCAGTTTCCTGACTTCAGCCTTGGTCTCGGCGTCGAAATTGCCTTCGAGCCAACTCTTGACCACTTCCTTGTAATCTTTCATGATGGTATCAGTGTTTAGTGTTTGTTCTTGTATCGTACAAATATAGCGAATTATGCCTATTTTTGCAACGGAAAAGCGATGGAGCATGTCATTTGCCGATTTCATACTGCAGCACGAAGCCGACGACCCGGTCCGTCTTCTCCTCTCGCGGGACCGTTATCCGGACGTGGACATCGACCTGGCCGTCAACACCTTGGAGGTGCGGAAGAAACTCCGGACGAAAGTCCCCGAGTGGTACGAGGTCCCGTCGCTGGTTTACCCCTTCAGATTATCCGGCGAGCAGTGTTCCTCCTCGGCTGCGGCACGTTACAAAGCCAGGGTCGCCCTCCGTCATACAGCGCGTAATGGAGGAATCTTGAAAGTAGCCGACCTGACCGGAGGGATGGGCGTGGATGCATGGGCGTTCGCGCAAGTGGCGGAGGAGGTGCTGTACAATGAGATGCAGGTTGAATTGGTACGGGCGACGGAGTTGAATTTCAGGGAGTTGGGCATAGAGAACGTGCGGTTCGGGAATGGCCGGGTGGAACTGGGGAAGGTCGCAGAAGTGCTGGCCGGGTTCGAGCCGGATGTCATCTACCTGGATCCGGCGCGGAGGGCGGAGGACGGGAAGAAGGTCTTCCTCATCGAAGAGTGCAGGCCGGATGTGCTGGGACTGCTGCCGGAGTTGTTTGCGGCTAGCCGGTACGTGCTTTTGAAACTGTCGCCTATGGCGGATATCACGATGGCCTGCAAGCGGCTGGGAGCCCATGTGGAAGAAGTCCACGTCGTGGCAGCGGGAGGGGAGTGCAAGGAACTGTTGTTCCTCCTGGACAGGGAATGGACGGGGGAGTACTCGCTGTCCGTGGTCGAAAACGATGCGGTACTTGAGATTCCCGGTCTGGCCGGGAATGACGTTCCTTCCCTTGTCATTCCGGGTACAGCGAAGGAATCTGTCATTTCTATCGGAGCGAAGCGGAGTGGGGAGATCTGTCTCTTCGAACCCGGAAAGGCCCTCCTCAAGGCCGGAGCGTTCGACCTGCCTTGTGCGCGGTTCGGCTTGACCAAACTGGGACAGCATACGCACTTGTATGTGGGGAAGACGGTTCCGGAGGAGTTGCGGCAATTCGGGAAGGTGTTCGAGGTCCTGGAGGTGCTGCCCTTGAACAACCGGACGATGAAAGAGGCCGGGAAACGCTGGCCGCAGGCCGAGGTGACCGCGCGGAATGTGCCGATGACGTCGGATCTGCTGCGGAAGAAGACCGGCTGCGCCTCGGGCGGGGACATCCACCTGTTCGGCGTCCGGGTCGATGCGGCCGCGGAGGCAGGCAACTATTTGATTGTAACCCAGAAACGATATGGAACAGATTGAAAGGATTCAGCATTTCGAGATGCTGCTGGACCGGGTCGCCCCCGTCCTTGGGAACCTGGAGAAGGCGCTTGACGCCTTTGAAGGTATCCAGGATGACGTGAAGGAACTGGCGGCCTACTATGAAGACGACTGGCGCGAAGACTTCGAAGCCGATGAGGCCGGCAAACTGCCAAAGGACCTCAAACGGGGCGTGCTCTCGGAGGATGGCATCTACGATGTCCTGAGCGACCATTACGCATTGACCATCCGCCTGCTGGATACGGTCTCCGACATTTTGAAGAACAGATAGCCATGGAAGCGAAACGGATTTGGTGGAAATGGCTGCTCCTGATTCTGGCGGGCTCCTTCCTGTTCATGATCTCATACGGACTTATCTCCGTACCCCGAACGTTGGCGGAGTACTACAAGTCCCCGCTGTGGCTCCTGGGCCTCCTGTGCGTGGCGGCATCGGCCCTGGACCTGCTGCTGTATGCCGTCTGGTGGAAATGGACCCGGGGCCTGAAGGCGCAAGACCTGCCGATGAGGCGCCTCCTGCCCGACACGGGCATCGGTTTCGGGGTCGGAATCCTGTTCTTCGTCCTCGTGACGGGCACCATCGCCCTGTGCGGGGGCTACCTGGTCAACGGGATCGGGAATGACTGGGCCGCCCTGGTCACGTCGTTTTTCACATTCCTGGTCGTCGCGGTGGGGGAGGAAGTCCTGTTCCGCGGCATCGTATTCCGGATGTTTGACGAGCAGTGGGGAACGACGGTCGCCCTGATCGTGTCCGCGCTGATTTTCGGGTTCGTCCATATCTCCAATTCCAACGCCACGGTGTGGTCCTCCGTCGCCATCGCCGTCGAGGCCGGTCTCATGCTCGGAGCGGCCTACAAGTGGTCGGGGAACCTGTGGGTTCCCATCGGCATCCACTGGTCCTGGAACTTCTTCCAGGGGCCGGTATTCGGTTTTGCGGTGTCCGGGAATAAGACGGGTTCGCTCCTGAAGGCGGTCATCGACGGTCCCGAGTGGCTCACGGGCGGCGCCTTCGGTGCCGAAGCCTCCGTCCCGGCCGTCGTCCTGGGGCTGGCCATCGCTGTCGGCTTCCTGCTGCTGAACCGGAAGAAAGCCTAAGTCCTGGACAGATAATCCTTGCACCATTCCTGGAGTCCGCAGTCCTTGCATTTGGGATTGCGGGCGGTGCAGACGTAGCGGCCGTGGAGGATGAGCCAGTGGTGGGAGCGGGCGCGCAGGTGTTCGGGGATGTGACGCTCCAGGTCGCGCTCGACCTCCAGGGGCGTCTTTCCGTCGGACAGGCCCAGCCGGTGGGAGACGCGGAAGACGTGCGTGTCCACGGCGATGACGGGTTTGTCATAGACGACGGAGGCGATGACGTTCGCCGTCTTGCGGCCGACGCCCGGAAGGGTCATCAGCGCGTCGATGTCGGAAGGGACCTCGCCGCCGAAATCGGCCAGGAGTTTCTGCGCCATGGCGATCAGGTGCGTCGCCTTCGAATTCGGGTAGGAAACGCTTTTCACATAGGGATAAACCTCGTCGAAGGTGGCGGAAGCCAGGTCCTGCGGGGTGGGGAAGCGTTCGTACAGGGGCGGGGTGACGACGTTCACCCGGCGGTCGGTGCACTGGGCCGACAGGATGACGGCCACGAGCAGTTCATAGGGATTGCCGTAATGCAGTTCGGTCTCGGCGACGGGGACGTTGGACTCGAACCAGTCCACGATGGCGGCGAAGCGTTCTTTCCGGGTCATATCGAGAGGTCCAGGTCGAAGGTGTCGTCGTCGATGAGTTCCGTGCATTTCTCGTTCTCGCAGGAGAAGACGCGGCCGGCGTAGCGCTCGAAGATGGACCGGTTGTGGGTGACCATCACGATGGCGGTCCCTTCCTCGTTGAGTTTGCGGAGGAGTTTCAGGATGCCGTCGGCGGTTTCGCCGTCCAGGTTGCCGGTGGGCTCGTCCGCGAGGATGGCCTGCGGATGGTTCAGCAGGGCGCGGGCGATGGCGATGCGCTGCTGCTCGCCGCCGGAGAGTTGGTGGGGCATCTTGTGGGCCTTGGTTTCCATGCCCACGTCCTTGAGGACCTCGGCGATGCGGTCGTCGATGGCGGTCCGGTCCTTCCAGCCGGTGGCGCGCAGGACGAACTCCAGGTTCGCCTCCACGCTGCGGTCCATCAGCAGTTGGAAGTCCTGGAATACGACGCCGAGGCGGCGCCGCAGCATCGGTATGTCTTTTGTACGGAGGGTACGGAGGTCGAACCCGCACACGGTGCCTTCTCCGCGGAGGAGCCGGTTCTCCGCCGTCATCGTCCGGATGATGGAAGTCTTGCCCGAACCGACCTTGCCGACGACATACACGAAGTCGCCGGGATTGATGGACATGTCGAGGCCGTAGATGACGGTGCTGTCCCCGCCCAGGATGTCTGCGCCCTTGAATTGGATGATGGGTTCCATTGCTTTTTTGGACTGGATTACACAAAGATAATCAGAAAAATTCGTATTTTTGTAAAATAATATCGACGAAGATGAAGAAAAGACTGATCCTGGCCGTGGCGGCCGTTTTCCTTGCCGCCGCCGCGTCCGCCCAGAATCCCGGATACCGCCGCGCCCTGGACTTGTACGGGCACGGCATGTACGCGGAAGCCGCGCAGTTGCTGGACCGCATTCCCGGCAGCGAAGCAGAAGGATATGCGGCTCTCTGCGCCATCGAACTCCAGTCTCCCGGCTACGAGAAGCGGGCCGAAGCCTTCCTGGACCGCTGGCCCGAATCCCTCCTGGTCCCGCAGGTGAACTACCGCTGGGCCCTGGACCTGTTCGACCGCGGCGTCTATGACCAGGCGCTGTACCGGTTCAATTCCGTGGTGCAGGACGAACTGATGAAGGACCAGGTCGCCGAATATGCCTACAAGAAGGGCTACAGCGCATTCGGCAGCGGCGACCTCGCGCTCGCCCAGACCGTCATGGAGCGGATGCAGAACCTCCCTCCTTCCGACTACACGGCTCCGTCCCAGTACTCGCTGGGCTATGTCTGCTACTCGCAGGGCAATTTCCGCGAAGCCGCCGATTGGTTCGCGAAGGCCGCGCAGGACCCCCGGTTCACGCAACTCGCGAACTACTACATCCTCGAGTGCCGTTTCAACGAGAAGGACTACAACTACGTGGTGAAGTTCGGCGAGGAGATCTTCAACAAGATCCCGGAGGACCGCCAGGCCCACTTCGCCCGCATCATGTCCGAGGCCTACCTCGTCCTCGGGGACAAGGAGAAGGCCCGTTCCTACTACCAGAAGAACCTGGAGGAAAAGACGGTCCGCAACCGCTCCGACTACTTCTACGCCGGTTCCGTCATGTACGCCGTCGAGGACTGGCAGGGTGCCGTGGACAACTTCGGCCAGATGCCCGAGCGCACGGACTCCCTGGGACAGATCGCGAATTACCAGTTGGGCTACAGTTACATCCAGTTGCGGAACAAGGTGGCCGCCCTGGAAGCCTTCAAGGACGCCGCCGCGCTTCCGTTCAACAAGGACATCCAGGAGGACGCGTACTTCAACTACGCGAAACTGGCCTTCGACCTGAACAATGACGTATCGGCCTTCAACGACTACATGAAGCGGTACGACGCCCTGGCGAAGGGCGACCAGATCTACAGTTACATGGCGATGGCCGCCCTGGCGAACCACGACTACGAAGCCGCCGTCGCCGCCTACGACAACATCGACGAACTGGATCCCCGGATGCGGTCGAACTACATGAAGGCGTATTTCCTGCGTGCGAACCAACTCATCGAGAACGGTTCCTGGCGCGATGCGGTCCCGCACTTGAAGGCCGCCGCCTACTATTCCTCCCGGCAGGATCCCTTCAACCAACTCTCCCGCTACTGGGTGGCCGAATCCTACTTCCGGGACGGCAAATATGCCGACGCCCGGACCGTCCTCATGGACCTGTACAACCTGTCCGCCCTGGACGGCAAGCAGGAAGGGGACCTGATCCCGTACAACATCGCCTACACTTTCTTCAAGGAAGAGGACTATCCCGCCGCCCTGAAGTGGTTCAACAACTACCTGAACGGCCGTCATGACGCCGCCGGTTCCGATGCCGAAACCCGCATCGGCGACTGCTACTTCTTCCAGAAGGACTATACCACCGCCATCGCCGCCTTCGAGCGGAAACTGGCCGACTATCCCGATGCGGACGACATTTACCCGTACTTCCGGGCCGGTGTCGCCAGCGGCCTGGTGCGGGACTTCCCCCGCAAGGTCCAGTTCCTGGAGCGGGTGAAGAAGGCTTCACCGTCGGCCCCGTACTATTCCGAGGCGATGTATGAACTGGGACGCGCCTATGTCTCCGTGGGTGAGCCGGAGGATGCCGTCCGGACCTTCCGGACCCTCCGCAGTTCCACGGACGACCCCGCTTACGCGACGCGGGCCCTCCTGGAGTTGGGCATGATCGCCCGCAACGGCGGTGACGACACGAAGGCGCTCGAGTACTACAAGCAGGTGGCCACCGAAGGCGGCGAATTTGCCGATGACGCCCTCCTCGCCATCGAATCCATCTACCGCACCCGCCAGGAGCCCGACGCCTACATCGCCTTCGTCAACAGCCTGGGCGACAAGGCATCCCGTACCGAAGCCCAGAAGGAAGACGTTTACTTCAGCACGGCGGAGGAAATCTTCCTCGGCGGCAACTACGCGAAAGCGGAGACCACCTTCCGGAGTTACCTCGAGAAGTATCCCGAGGGCGCCAGGGTGGCCGAGGCCGAGTTCTATCTCGCCGAGTGCTATCGCGGCATGGACGACAAGGAGAAGGCGGCCGACTACTATGCCTCCGCGCTCAACCGCGGCCTGGAAGGCTCCTTCCTGGAGTCGGCCTATATGCGCCTCGGCGACATCTCCTATTCGATGCAGCGTTACCCGAAAGCCTTCGCTTCCTACCAGAAACTGCTGGAAATCTCGCAGTTGGATGACAACAAGTACGCCGCTTCCGTGGGCATGATGCGTTCCGCCTTCAAGGCCCGCGAGTTCGAGGATGCGCTCGCCTCCGCGCAGGCCGTCCGCTCCGACCGCCGCTCCTCCGACGCCGTCAGGCGGGAGGCCGACTATGTGCGGGCAAAGTCCTGCCTGGGCATGAGCCGCCGTGCGGAAGCCTACGGCATCTTCGAGCAACTTGCCAAGGATCCTTCCACCGACGAAGGCGCCGAAGCCGCCTACCTGATCATCCAGGACCGCTTCGACCGCGCCGAATTCGCCGGCATCCAGGACCGGGTGTACGATTTCTCGGCCAAGGCTTCGGGCCAGAACTACTGGCTCGCGAAGGCTTTCATCGTCCTGGGCGACACCTTCGCCGAGAACGGCAACATGGCCCAGGCGAAGGCCACCTTCGACAGCATCAAGTCCGGTTACACCCCGTACGGCCCCGAGGACGAGGTCCTCGACCAGGTGGAACTCCGGCTGCGGAAACTTAATAAGTAGCACACCATGAGACAGCATATCCTCGCAACGGCCTTCGCGGCGGCGGTGACCGCCCTGGCCTACGGACAGAACCTGAATCCCACCGTGGAGGTGACGAACGCCTACGAGGGCGGCGCCTCCTCCATCAACAAGCCCGCCCAGAAGATGGCGGTGCCGGATACGGTGACGCGGTTCAACCTGGATTTCGACTATTCCGTGTTCGAGAAGCCCTACCGGGGCGCCTATGAGTTCTCGCCGTACTATGTGGAACTGAAACCCGCGCCGAAGGTTTCCACCACCGGGAAGTTCTATCTCCGTGCGGGTGCCGGCTTCACCCTCCACCCGGAACTGGACATGGTCTGGTCGCCGGTCCGGAAGGAGAGATTCCGCCTGAACGTGTATGCCACGCATCATTCCTATTTCGGACGCTATCACCGGTTCCTGCTGACCGATCCCGTGGAGCATGTGTCTTCGTTCAACAAGTCCGGCGACAAGATGAAGGGCTATCTGGCCGATACGAAGGCCGGTATCGACGGTACTTTCGGCTGGGAAGGGGGTGAAGCCACGCTGGACATCGGGTATAAGCACCGGATGGCGAAAATCGCCTATCACGACCAGAAGATGGGCGGTGTCGAGGCGAAGGGACGCGTGCGTTCCCTGCCCTCCGACGAGCCGCACTTCCTGTACGACGCCGCCTTTGAGTATCATTTCCTGGGGAGCGGCTTGGTCCATACGATTCCCATGTTCTCCTTTACCCGGGAAGTGGCGGAAAGCGGGTTCCGTTTCGACGGCACCTTCGGCCCTGTCCTGGACGCGGACCGTCGCATCCTCGTGGACCTGGACGTGGACCTGGCCCGTTACATGCGGGACAAGAACGGTTATACGGGGCTTCTCTCCGCGACGCCCAAGTACCAGTTCAACCTGGACCGCTGGCGGATGAGCCTGGGCGTGAAAGTCGCCGCCATCATCTATTCGGATGACTTCGACCTTTTCGAGGAGCAGTACCGGCACAAGTCCGGGACCGTGTTCCCGGATGTCCACGTGGACTTCCACCTCGTGGACGACCGGCTGATCCTCCAGACTTCCGCGACGGGCGGGGATAAGTTCAACTCGTTCTCCAGCCGCTTCCTCTCGCGGCCCTTCACGTACGAGGGCGGTTTCGGCCACTCGATGGAACGGGTCCGTGCGATGGTCGGCGCCCGGGGCAACATCGCCAGCCGCTTCCGCTATGACCTGCAGGCAGGCTATGCCCGCTGGGCGCACGCGCCGATCGACGGCTACCGGGTTGTCACCCCGGTTCCCGCTACCGGAGCCCCCGCATTTGACGTGGACGGACTTCTGCCCGCCCAGTACGACCGGGCCTTCAACCTGCTGTTCGCCGAACTCGATTATGGCTGGAAGTCCGAAAGCGTGACGGTGGACGGCCGGTTTGCCTATCGGTGGACGAATCTCAACCGGGCTTCCGGCACGGATCCCGCCAAGGCGGCCGCCGCCATGTATTCCTTCGCCCCCGCCGCCTTCACGGGATACATCCGTCCGGCGTACAACTGGGGCGAGCGGTTCAAGGCAGGGATGAACCTGGAATGGTCCACCGCCCGGAAGAACGTCACCTCGGTCACCCTTCCCGGTCAGGATCCTTATGACCTGGTGACCCGCATTCCCGGCTGGGTGGATCTCGGCCTGTTTGCCGAGTACCGTTTCACCCACCGTCTCGGTTTCTGGGCGAAGGGCGGAAACCTGCTGAACCAGACGGTCCAGCGGATCCCGCTCGTGGCCGAGGCAGGGATGTATTTTACGGCCGGAGCCGTATTGAATTTCTAGGAAAAAATTGCTATATTTGCATGTTTATATGCAAACGTGCAAATTATGGCAGATATCGAGGAATTGAAGCAGGCTGAGGAGCAGTATTCAGCCAACAGTATCCAGGTCCTGGAAGGTCTCGAGGCGGTTCGCAAGCGCCCCTCCATGTATATCGGAGACATCGGTGAAAGAGGTCTCCACCATCTTGTCTATGAAGTCGTCGACAACTGTATCGACGAAGCGATGGCCGGCTTCTGCACGGACATCGAAGTGAGCATCCTCGAGGACAATTCCGTCCGGGTGAAGGACAACGGCCGCGGCATCCCGACCGGCATGCACGAGAAGGAGCACCGCAGCGCCCTGGAGGTCGTCCTGACGGTCCTCCATGCGGGCGGCAAGTTCGACAAGAACAGTTACAAGGTCTCCGGCGGTCTGCACGGCGTGGGCGTTTCCTGCGTCAACGCGCTGTCCGACCTCCTCGTGGCGGAAGTCCACCGCGAGGGCAAGGTCTTCGAGCAGAAGTACTCCAAGGGCAAGCCCATCACGGACGTCCATGTCATCGGCGAGACTTCCGAGTCCGATACCGGTACCATCATCACCTTCCACCCGGACGCCACCATCTTCACGCAGACCATCGTTTACAAGTACGATACCCTTGCCAACCGTCTCCGCGAACTGTCCTACCTGAACAAGGGCATCCGCATCACGCTCACCGACCTCCGCGAGATGGTCGATGAGTTCGAGACCGCCGAGGACGGCGAACGCAAGGCCACCGGCCGCAAAGTGTACCGCAGCGACGTGTTCTTCAGCGAGCACGGCCTCCGCGAGTTCATCGACTATCTGGACGCCGGCGAGCCCAAACTCATCCCCGAGCCTGTCACCGTGAATTCGGACAAGGTCATCCCCATCGACATCGCCCTCCAGTACAACCAGGGCTTCCGCGAGCGGATCTACTCCTATGTGAACAACATCAACACCATCGAGGGCGGTACGCACCTGCAGGGCTTCAAGATGGGCCTGTCCCGTTCCCTGAAGAACTATGCGGAGAAGAACAACCTGCTCGCCAAGTTCAAGGGCGACCTCTCTCCGGAGGACTTCCGCGAAGGCCTGACCGCCGTCATCTCCGTGAAGGTGGCCGAGCCGCAGTTCGAAGGCCAGACCAAGACCAAACTGGGCAACCCGGAGGCCACCTCCGCCGTCTCCCAGGCCACGGCCGCGGCGATGGACCAGTACCTGGAGGAACACCCCAAGGAAGGCAAGACCATCGTCGAGAAGATCGTCCTCGCCGCGACGGCCCGCGCCGCCGCCCGCAGGGCCCGTGAAATGGTGCAGCGCAAGTCGCCGATGGGCGGCGTCGGCATGCCCGGCAAACTGGCCGACTGCTCCGACCGCGATCCCGAGAAGTGCGAACTCTTCCTCGTCGAGGGTGACTCCGCAGGCGGAACGGCCAAGCAGGGCCGCGACCGCCGCATCCAGGCCATCCTCCCGCTCCGGGGCAAGATCCTGAACGTGGAGAAAGCCGCCCAGGACCGTGCCTTCGAGAGCCAGGAAGTCCGCAATATCTACACCGCCCTCGGTGTCACCGTGGCGCAGGAGGACGAGAACGGCGAGAAGCGCATGGACCTTTCCAAACTCCGCTATCACAAGGTCATCATCATGACCGATGCCGATGTGGACGGCTCCCACATCGCCTGCCTCATCCTGACCTTCTTCTTCCGCTACATGTTCGACCTCATCAAGAACGGCTACGTTTATCTCGCTACGCCGCCGCTCTACCTGGTGAAGAAGGGCAAGGAGGAGGTTTACTGCTGGACCGACGCCCAGCGCGACGAGGCGACGGCCCGCCTGGGCCGCGGCACCGACAAGGGCGTCTCCGTGCAGCGTTACAAGGGTCTCGGCGAAATGTCCGACCAGCAACTCTGGGAGACGACGATGGACCCGTCCCGCCGGGTCCTGCGGCAGATCACCATCGAGAACGCCGCGGAAGCGGAGCGTACCTTCTCCATGCTGATGGGTGACGACGTACCGCCGCGCCGCGCCTTCATCGAAGAGAACGCCCATTATGCCAACATCGATGCCTAGGATACCCCGGCGGCTCGTGCCGTTGGCCATCGTTTTCGCTGTCCTCGTGCTGTTCATGCCGAGGACCGCGAAATTCAATTATGATTACCGCAAAGGGTCGCCCTGGCCCTACGAGACCCTGGTCTCCCAGTTCGACTTCCCGATCCTCAAGACCGAGGAGCAGTTGATGGAGGAAAGGGAGAAGGTCGATGGCGGCACCGTCCCGTACTACCGCTGGTCGGACGATGTCGTGAACAATGCGGTGAAATCCCTGCAGGGACTGGAACTGGGCTCCCTGTCCCGCGTGAGACCCGCCATCGCTTCCGGCATGGCGGACCTGTATTCCAAGGGCGTGATCTCCGATGCGAAGGAGAAACTGGACCGCGGCTACGGCGTCCTCTCCGGCGAAGTGATCTATATCCAGCGGAACAAGCGGGTCTCCGAGTATCCCCGCAGCGAAGTGTACAAGGTCTCCGACGCCCGGAACCAACTGCTGGCCGACGTTTCCCGGGCCTGGCCCGACGTGAACCTGGACTCCCTGTTCAAGCGCTCGGGCGTGTACGACCTCATCGTCCCGAACCTCGTGTTCGACCGGACGATGACCGAACTGAGCCACGCGGAGTCCGCCGCCTATGTTTCGCCCACGTCCGGCTATGTGAGCGCCGAGCAGAAGATCGTCAACAAGGGGGAGATCGTCACCCCGGAAATCGCCCAGATCCTGGACTCCTACAAGGCCGAGTACAACAAGGTCTTCGGCTATGAAGGTCCCCGGATCCTGCTGGTCCTGGGGGACATCCTCATCGCCCTGGCTCTCGTCGTGATCCTGTACTTCTGCATCTTCTTCACCCACCGGGAGATTTTCGACAAACCCAAGCGGTATTTCTACCTGCTGACGGTGTTCACCCTGACGGCCGTCGCGTCCTTCCTGGTGGAGCGGATCGCCCCGAACGTCGTTTACCTGATGCCTTTCGCCATCGTGGTCCTGTACCTGCAGGCCTTCTTCCCGAAACGGGTGGTCCTGCCGGTGTACATGGTCTCGCTGCTGCCGCTGCTCATCTTCTCGGGCAACGGCGTGGAACTGTTCTTCCTGTTCCTGAGCGCCGGCATCGTGTCCATGAACACCTTCAAGTACTTCAACCGCGGCTGGCTCCAGTTCGTGAACGCCCTCGTGATCTTCGGCGTGGAACTGCTGGTCTTCTTCGGCTTCCGTCTCATCGACGCCGGCCACAGCCTCGTCTGGATCAACGTGCTCCAACTGCTCGGCGGCGCGATGCTCACCGTGGCGTTCTATCCGCTCATCTTCGTCTTCGAGCGGATGTTCAACCTGGTCTCGACGACCCGGCTGGTGGAACTCACCGACACGAACAACAAACTCCTCCGCGAACTGAACGCGAAGGCCCCCGGCACCTTCCAGCACAGTCTGCAGGTGATGAACATGGTCGATGAGGCCGGCCATTCGGTCCACGCGAACGTCCCGCTGCTGCGGGCCGCCGCCCTCTACCACGACCTGGGCAAGATGAACAATCCGCTCTGTTTCATCGAAAACAGCAGCCGCACCCCCGGGAGCCCCAACTACCATGACGGCAAGGATCCCCGTGAGAGCGCCCGTGACATCATCGCCCACGTGGCCGACGGCCTGGCCATCGCCAAGGCGAACAAGTTGCCGGACGAGGTCTCCGATTTCATCCAGACGCATCATGGCACCTCCTTCACCGCCTCCTTCTACAACCAGTACCTGAATGAAGGCGGCGATCCCGCCGATGTCGAGGATTTCCACTACAAGGGCCGGAAACCCCGGACCAAGGAGGAAGTGATCCTGATGATCTGCGACAGCGTGGAGGCGGCATCCCGCACGCTCAAGGAATATACGCCCGAAGCCTTCGACAAGTTCGTGGAAGCCATGGTGGCGGCGAAGGAGAATTCCGGCCAGTTCGCCCAGGCGGAGATCACGATCCGCGAGATGAACATCGTCAAGGCCACCCTCAAGAACTATCTGCAGCAGTTGTATCACGAACGGATTGAATACACGCAGCGCGAAGTGAATAATGATTAAAAACCTACCGATACAATGAACATTACCAAGAACCAGACCGATGCCCTGAACTATCAGGTGACCATCGACATCACCGCCGAGGATTATGCCGAGGCCCTCAGGAAGAGACTCAACGGATACCGCCGCAACGCCGATATCAAGGGATTCCGCAAGGGAATGGCCCCGATGTCCCTCATCCAGCGCCTGTACGGCGACCAGTCCCTGTACGAGGCCGTGAACCGGCTCGTCTCCGACCAGTTGGACACCTTCATCCGTAACGAGAAGATCCGCGTCGTCGGCGAACCCCTTCCGTCCGAGGACCAGCCGCAACTGGAATGGAAATCCGGCAACGACTTCACCTTCAAGTTCGACATCGCGCAGACCCCGGAACTCAACTTCGAGGTGGGCGAGGGCGACAAGATCCCTTACTACGAGATCAACGTGACCGAGGATGCCAAGAAGGCCATGCGGGACCAGATGCTCCAGCAGTACGGCTCCCTCCAGGAGGGTGAGAAGGCCGGCGAGAACGACTACATCGTCGCCGACATCGCGAACGAGGCCCACAGCGCCGAAGGCGTGTACGTCTCCGTCGCCCATGTTGCCGAGATCGCCCGTCCGCTCTTCGTCGGCAAGAAGGCCGGGGACAAGTTCACCGTCGATGTGAGCGTGGCCTTCGAGAACGAGACCGACCGCGCCTCGATGCTCAAGGTGGACAAGGCGAAACTCGCCACCCTGGATCCGGTGTTCACCTTCACCGTCGTGAACGTGAAGACCTTCAAGGCCGCCGAGAGCAACCAGGAGACCTGGAACCAGATGTTCGGCGAAGGCGCCGTCACCAGCGAGGACCAGTTCATGGAGAAGGTCGTCGAGCGCATCCGTGCGAACTACACCCAGGAGGCCAACCACCGCTTCGCCAACGATGTCCGTAAGTACTTCGTGGACAAGGCCGCCATCGAACTTCCGGAATCTTTCCTGAAGCGCTGGCTCGTCTATGCCAATGAGGGCAAGTACTCCGCCGAGGACGTGGAGAAGGAGTTCCCGGCCTTCGTCGAAGACTTCAAGTGGCAACTTACCCGCGGCTACCTGATGCAGAAACTCGGCCTGAAGGTGGAGAAGCAGGACATCCAGGACGCCGCCGAGAGTTATGTCGCCTACCAGTATGCGATGTACGGCATGGGCAATGTCCCGCAGGACCTGATCAAGAGTTCCGCCCGGAACATCCTGGAGGATGAGAACCAGGTGCGCCGGCTCGAGGAACAGGTGGAGGACAACAAGACCATCTCCACCCTGCGTGAGCGGGTCAACCTCCAGACCAAGAAGATTTCCGAGGAAAAGTTCCGCGCGTTGAAATAAACCGGTCCGTTTCCCGTATTCTTAGTTGTTACCTGAAATGAATGACATGAACGAATTCGAGAAATTTGCCGTGAAAGGCCAGGGCATCGGCTCCGCCACCCTGTCCCGCTACGCGTCGGCCCTCGACGCCTACATCAATCCCACCATCACCGAAGAGCGCAAACTCAACGTCGCCCAGATGGACGTGTTCAGCCGCCTGATGATGGACCGCATCATCTTCCTGGGCGTCCCCATCGACGACGACGTCGCGAACATCGTGATGGCGCAACTCCTCTTCCTGGCGTCCAACGACTCCAACGCGGACATCACCCTGTACCTGAACACCCCTGGCGGCCAGGTTTCCAGCGGACTCGCCATCTACGACACGATGCAGATCGTCCAGCCCGACGTGGCCACGGTGTGCA
>JAEEGH010009466.1_pt1 | contig 22717 bp, 17 predicted proteins | sample 9134181 | NCBI WGS metagenome assembly JAEEGH01 (sample SAMN16246544, study PRJNA631951) | gut metagenome | biome: gut microbiome; feature: rumen; material: DP-attached | host: Bos | place: Iran: Karaj | collected 2018-10
TGTGTGTGGTTACTCTGGCACGTCGGCATCCGTCATTTTGCCAGAAGTGGATGGCGTGGCTGATTATGCATTCTATGATCGCTCTGACATTCAGAGTTTGACGATTAGCATTGGAGTGACATCCGTTGGTTCAAATGTTTTTTATAGCAAACCTGCCAAGGTCATTTGGCTTTGCAATACGGCTCCTTTTGGGTATTCAAACGCAGCGGGCACAGTCAATTATGTAGCCAACAACAATTTTTCGGGACTATCGAATGCTACGGTATATCCGTATTTGAGTTCCATGTTTGAGGTAGATGGTGTGAAATATGTTCCAGTCAATCCTTCTGCGCGCACTTGCGATGCCATAGACTGTACATATAGCAAGGAATATTCTGACATCAGTGTGCAGAAGACTGTGTCGTACAAAGGTGTGGCATTGAATGTACAGGAAGTGAAGCCTTATTGCTTTTATGGTAATCGTTATATCACTGATGCAACATTAGAAGACTTTGGCGGAAGTTTTGGCAGTTATGCTTTTTCTGGTTGTATATCGTTGAGAAACGTGGCACTGGGAGACTTTAGCGGAAGTGTCGGCAGTTATGCATTTAAGGGCTGCACATCATTGAAGGAATTGACATTGGGAGACCGAACGACGCCATTGACATTAGGCAGTAATGGCGGGTATCCGATGTTCTCCGATTGCCCGTTGGATTCCGTTTATGTCGGTTGTGATCTGTCTTTCCAGAATACAAGCAAATCGGGCTATTCGCCATTTTCTGGCAACAAGACACTTCGTAGTGTCGTCTTTGCCGATGCAGAAACGAAAATCTACGACAAGGAGTTTTCTGGGTGTGTGAACTTGCAAAGCATAAAACTGAGTCAGAAAACAGCCTCAATTGGAGTTGATGCATTCGTTGGCTGTACTTCTTTGCTTGAAATTGAGATGCCAGATGCAATATGTTCCATTGGAGCCAACTGTTTTAAGAATTGCTCTTCATTGCGAAAGGTGCGATTGAGTAATAATGTTACGAGTTTGCCTGATTATGCTTTTTATGGATGTGCCGCTTTGCCAGGAATAGACCTTCCAAGCGTAGTGAAAAGCATAGGAAAATTGACATTCTCTGGTTGTACATCATTGGCCGAAATCGTGATTCCAAATGCGACAAAGAGCATCGGCTCGTATTGCTTCCAGAACTGTAGTGCCATGCAGAAAGTGGTCATGGGAGATAGCCTCAAAAATGTGCCAGAATATGCCTTTTCAGGTTGTGCTGGTTTGCAGGATGTTACAATCGGGTCCAATGTCTCAGCCATTAGTCAATCTACATTCCGAAATTGCTCTTCATTGATGCAGATTGCCATTCCAAGTGCGGTTGAAAGCATCGGTGAAAGTGCCTTTTATAGTTGCTCAAATTTGAAAAATGTGGTGATAAATGACCGCAAGACGTCACTAACATTGGGCAGCAATGGCAGTTCGCCATTGTTCGCCAGTTGTCCGCTCGATTCGGTCTATATCGGTGGCAAAATAATTTACAAAACGGGATCAAGCTATGGCTATTCGCCTTTCTACCGCAACACATCGCTGCGCACCATTGTCATTACGGACGAGGAAACGGAAATCTACCAGAACGAGTTCTATGGATGCACGGGCTTGAAGAACGTGAAAATCGGTGATGGCGTGAGCAAGATTGGAAACTATGCTTTCTCAGGCTGTTCAAGCTTGGAAGGTTTCGCGTTCGGTACGGGCTTGACGAGCATCGGCAAGGAGGCGTTTTCGGATTGCACGGCCATGACGAGCCTGAGGAGCAAGGCCGCTGTTCCGCCTACGTGCGGCACGCAGGCACTGGAGGATATCAACAAGTGGAACTGCGTTCTGTCAGTTCCAGAAGGTTATCTCAGTTCTTATCAGGCTGCTGACCAGTGGAAAGATTTCTTCTTTGTCGAGGAGTTCAACGGCATTGAGGATGTTGTGTGCGACGAGGCATCGGCCAAAACATATTTCAACCTGCAAGGGCAGAAGTTGCAGAGCCTATGCAAGGGTGAAATTCTTGTGCGTAATGGCAGGAAAGTGGTCGTTAGATAAAAGAAATATGTACGGAAGGAATTTCCTTCTGTACATATTTTGAGATAACAGACGGATATTCTCTTGTGTGTGTTGATGGCAGATTGAGCCATTCATTTGTCACTCTTGCCATTGGCCATATACTAATTAAACGGACGAGACAGATACCCATTATGTGAAATCTGTCTCGTCTTCAATATGTCATTAGCCTCGAATTTGCGTTTTCCGTCCAATTACGAAGGCAGCACGTTCGCAATTGGACAAAAGCTCATCGGCCAAAAATATCGGCTATCAACAACCTTTTGCGGCCAGGATTTCCTCCACGCTGCCCGGTTTCTTGCGGCCCACGCGGCGTGCACCGTCGGCCGTGATGAGCCAGTCCTCCTCGTTGCGGATGCCGCCGAAGTCGCGGTAGGCCTCCAGGCGGTCGTAGTTGATGAACTCGCGGAATTTGCCGGCGGCGCGCCACTGGTCGATGAGCTCGGGGATGAAGTAGATGCCGGGCTCGACGGTGAAGACGAAGCCGGGTTCGAGGGCGCGGCCCAGGCGTAGGGCTGCGAAGCCGAAGCGGGTGTCCTTCTGCACGCCGCGCGGATAGCCGACATAGACCTCGCCGTAGTTCTCCATGTCATGGACGTCGAGTCCCATCATGTGACCCAGTCCGTGGGGCATGAAGAGCGCGACGGCACCGGCATTGGCCGCCTCCACAGGGTCGCCCTGCATGAGGCCGAGCTGCTTCAGACCCTCGGCAATGTGGGCCCAGGCCTGGACATGGCACTCGGTGTAGGTCACGCCGGGGCGGATCATGCGCGTGATGGCGTCGTAGGTCCCGTAGAGGATGTCATAGACCTCGCGCTGGCGGGCTGTATAGTTTTGGCCAACGGGCATCGTCGAGGTGCAGTCGCCGGCGTAGTGGCCCAGGCTCTCGGCGCCGGCATCGAGCAGGAGCATGTCACCGTCCTGCAATGTGTGGACATAGCCGTGGTTGTGGAGCGTCTCGCCGTGGCTGGTCGCGATGGTCGGGAAGGAGTAGAAATAGCCATTGGCCAATGCCACCTGCATCACGGCCGCGTTGATGTCGCGTTCGTGCATTCCGGGGCGCACGATGCGCATGGCCGTCTCGTGCATCGCGACGGTGACGTCGATGGCGCGTGCAATCTCGGCCACCTCCTCGTCGCTCTTGTGGTTGCGCATGTCGGCCAATGCATAGCCCAGCTGGAGCGAGGGCACAGCGACCTCCATGGGCCGCACGAAGGCGTCTCCGGCCAGTCCGCCCACCTTGACGCCCAGCAGGTCCTGAATCCACAGCAGCGTGTCGGCGCGGTAGGGCGGGATGAAGTGGATGGGCTGGTGTTGGCCGATGGCATTGGCCACATACTTCTCCAGTTCGGCCAATGGCCTTGTTTCGCTCACGCCGATGCTGGCTGCTTTTTCGGCCAATGTGGGCTGCGGGCCGGTCCAGACGATGTCGTCGATGGTCAGTTCGTCGCCGAAGACGATGGTGCGCGCATTGTCGATGTCGATGACGGCGGCCAGGCCCTCGTAGTCCAGACCGAAGAGATAGAGGAACGTGCTGTCCTGACGGAACGGATAGTTGTTGTCGCGGTAGTTCATCGAGGCGACGTTGTTGCCCAGGAAGAGCAGCAGGCCGCTGCCCAGTGTCTTGGTCAGGCGCTCACGGCGCTCGACGTAGGTTTGTTTCGGAAATGTTGCCATAGTCTATATGTTTTTATGAAATTTTATATGATTTTTATAACCACGAAAGGCACGAAAAACACGAAAATGATCTTGGCCGATGTGATTTAACCACGAAAAACACGAAAACCGATGTGTATCCGTATGAGCTGACTACTCCCCTCCCTTGTGGAGGGGTCGGGGGTGGGGCCGTCTTCAATATTCATAGCACCCGATGGTCGGCTTATCGGCCGCGCGCATCTTGCCGTCGAGGTCGGTGGGACAGATGCCGGTGCTGTCGGCCGCACCCGCACCGATGGCCGGCGAGCCCTCCTGCACGTGGAAGTCGAACGTGTAGTTATCCACATCGGTCACGGCGAAGAGCGGATCCTGATTCCACACCGTGGAGATGAATTTGTCGTCGTCCGTGCCATCGGCCAACAGCAGACAGTGGTCGAAGCTGTATCGGGTGATGTCGCCGGCCAATGCCGTTTTCTCCGGGAGGCTGACGTCCGGATCATTCCATCGGCCCCAGATGAGCGTATTGCGAATGGTGCACTCATGGAGCGGCTGCACTCGTTCGCTATCGGCCGAAAAATTATCCAGACAGAGCGCGGGGCGCGTCACGACGGCGGCGAAGTTGTAGTTGGCCAATGTGCAGTGCGTCACCTCGTTCCACCCGCCGCAGATGTTCAGCAGGGCACCGGCCGCATTGCTCAGTTCGCAGTTGCGCAGGGTGAGCCGCGCCATACGGCTGGACACGAGGTCGCCGTCGCTGTTCTTCAGCCGGCAGGCGTCGAATGTGACATCGGTCGAGTCGATCACGATGCCGTCGGCTAGGCCGTGGATGTCGGTGTGGCGGAAGAGGCAGCCGTGGGCCGTGCTGTCGATGCGGAGTGCGCCCCACTGGGACGGCAGGTTGTCGTAGGGCAGGTTGTCGAACATCCGGTCCGTGCGGTCGCCGCGCAGGATGACGGGGTTGGCCAATGTCCCCTCGCAGCGCAACGTGCCGCGCACGAGGATTTCGGCCTTGTCGTGCAGGTAGAGCGTCGAGCTGTCGCCGATGGCGAGTGTCACGCCGCGCGGGATGACCAGGCTGTCGTAGATCTGCACTTCGGTGCCGTGGGCCCACGTCGCGTCATTGGCCAAGACCATCCCGCGCAGTTTCACGACGTCCTTGCTCTCGGCATCGAGGACGATGGTCTGTGTGCGCCGGTTGCACTCCACGTCGATGTAGTCGGTGTGGAGGGTGGTGGCCGATGTGCCTTCGCTCTGAAATGTGGCCTCGACGAAGATGAACATCGAGTCGCCGCGCGCGATGCGGAGCAGGTCGCTGTGGGTGAACGCCGTCCCTTTCATGCCATCGACGTTCATGCGAAAGTGGCTGGCCGATGCGCCGCGCAGGGAGACCGACGTGAGCTGCAGGTCGCTGCCGCAGCGGTTGTAGAGCTTCACCTGGTAGGTCTGGCTGCTGTTGTCGGTGAGGAGCATGCCTATGTGGAGCGTATCGGTCGAGAGCGTCGGCTGGTCGCTGGGGCTGGTGGAGACGTCCTCGTCATGACAGGAGACGAGGACCATCGGCCAAAGACAGCACAGAAGACTGGTCAGAAGGAGGCGCAGGCGCATTTTTGAAAGGAATTGACAGAATTGACAATGAAGTGAAAGGAAGTGACGGGGATGACGCTTTTGTCCTTCCCTCGGCCTTTTCAGAACGCAAAGATAGCGAAAATATTTCAATTGTGGTGGAAAACGGCTCATTTTTTCATGCGCATGATATTGGCAGGTGGCCGATGCGCCGCAAGTTCATTGGCCATGAAATCCATATCGCCCGCCACATGTTCGAAAAACCTGCGGTAGCCCGCACACAGGTAGTTCAGCCCGGGTTCGCCGTAGCGGTCGCGCACGAAACGGTTCTTCGGACACTCACCGTAGCACGCCGGCAGAAACCCGCACTCGCGACACTGGCGCGGCAGGGCTCCAATCTTCCTGCGGCCGAAGTCGCGCTGCTGCGGACTGAGCATCATCTCGGTGAGGGTCTTTTGGCCGATGTTCCCCAGCCGGTATTCGGGATAGACGAAATGGTCGCAGGCATAGACATCGCCATTGGCCTCAATCACCGCCGCATGACCGCACGAGGGTGAGAGGGTGCAGATGCCGGCCGGCGCGCCTACCCAATTGGCCAGCGTCGCGTCAAAGAGCTGCACGTAGAGCTGCCCCACGTCGTGCCGCACCCACTCGTCGTACACGCCGCATAGGAACTCGCCCCACTCCTCCGGCCGCACCGAAAACGCCGTCACCTCGCCGCCCTCGCTCATGCCCGGCGCCAGCGTCAGCCCATCGGCACGCGTGACGGTGCGCTCCACCACGGGCGTGAACTGCAGGAAACGGCAGCCGATGCCCTTGAAGAAGCGGTAGAACTCGACGGGATGGCCCACGTTAAGGTTGTTGATGACGGCCAATGCGTTCCACTCGACCCCATGTTTCTCCAGCAGGCCGATGCCGCGCATCACCTCGGCCCACGAGGGTCGGCCCTTGCGGTCGCGGCGGTACGGGTCGTGGAACTCCTGCGGGCCGTCGATCGAGATGCCCACCAGGAAGCCGTTGTCCTTCAGGAAGCGGCACCACTCGTCGGTGAGCAGCGTGCCGTTGGTCTGGATGCAGTTGTCCACCTGCCGGCCGCGCGCGTAACGGCGTTGCAGTTCGAGGGCACGCCGGTAGAAGGCGATGGGGCGCATCAGCGACTCGCCGCCGTGCCACGTGAAGAGCACCTGCGGCGTGGTCTGGGCCTCGATATATTGGCCGATGAACCTCTCCAGCGTGGCATCGGCCATCATCCGGCTGCCGCCCTGTGCCCCGTCGTAGAGCCGCGACTTCTCGAGATAGTAGCAGTAGCGGCACGCGAGGTTGCATGACGAGCCGGCGGGCTTGGCCATGACATAGAGCGGAGAACTGAAAGGGGCGATTGTGTCCATGTGCGATGTTTTTTCGACGGCAAAGGTAAGGATTTTCCCCGAAAACCTTTCATACACAGTAAAAAATGCGTACCTTTGCGGCCGATTTTTCACGAAACAGCACCCAACATGCAAGAAAACAACTCATCCACGCGTCCGCGTACTACGATGGAACAGGCCATCTTCCGCCGTACGGAACTGCTCATCGGCAATGAGGCGCACGGCCGCATCCTGTCGAAGCGGGTCATCATCTTTGGCGTGGGCGGCGTCGGGTCGTGGTGCGCCGAGAGCCTCGTGCGCAGTGGCATCCGTCATCTCACGATTGTCGATTCCGACCGTGTCTGCATCACCAACGTGAACCGTCAGCTCATGGCTACGACGCAGACCATCGGCCAGGTCAAGGTCGATGCCCTGCGCGAGCGGCTGTTGAGCATCAATCCATCGGCCGAAATCACCGCCCTGCAACAGATCTTCACCGAGGAGACGGCTGCCTCGTTCCACATCGAGGACTACGACTACGTCATCGATGCCATCGACTCGCTCAAGGACAAGGCCCTGCTGATCCAGATGGCGACGGCGGCGCGTGGTGTGCGCTTCTTCTCGTCGATGGGCGCTGCGCTCAAGCTTGATCCGACGCGCATCAAGGTGGCCGAGTTCTGGCATGTGACGGGCGATCCGTTGGCCCGCGCCCTGCGCAACCGGTTCAAGCGTGACAAGCAGTTCCCGAAGCGTAAGTTCCAGTGTGTCTATTCGGACGAGCTGCTCACCAACAAGGGGCACAATGCGACCTGCGGCACGGAGCAGTGTATGTGTCCCAAGGCCAAGGTCGGGCCGGGCGACCCCTCGCTGCTGAATCACGAGTGGTGTTCGTCGAAGGCGCAGATCAACGGAACATTGGCCCACATCACGGCCATCTTCGGCTTCATGCTTGCCGGCCTCGTCCTAAAGGATGCGATAGAGGAATGAAGGGAAGATAAGGGAAATTAAGGGGAGTGAAAGGGAAGTGAAAGGGACGTTTGCTGGATTTGTCGACGATTTCCTCTCCCCCGGTAGAAACGGAAAGTTCCGCAAGTCAGTGGCTTGCGGAACTTTTGTTTTAAGGAAGGGGCATTGGCCATTACTCCACTTTCCAGACTTTGAGCGAGATGTAGCCATCGGCCACAGCGGGAACGCAGATGAACACGGCGTCGTTCAGCCAGTTGTAGCGGCTGTCGCGTGGGGCTTCAAATCGTGGCGCGGTGCGGAAATAGGGCTGCGTTGCGCCATTGGCCATACATAGAATACCGCAGTTGCGCACGTGGATGCTGATGCCGTCGTCCGTGCGGATGCAGTAGATGGCCTCCAGTTCGGTGCGCCGCGTCTGTGGGTCAACGTATTGATAGTCAGCGCCTCCGCTCAGGACTGTGCCGCGCAGTTCTGGTCCCTCGAAGGTGCCGCCCGTGATGGGGATGACGACCCGTTCGCCGTGCGATGTCTTGCCGCAGGAGAAGGGTGCGTCGCAGGTCACTTTCAGTTCCATGACGTAGGTGAGTCGGGGTTCTTGGCCAATGGCGTTGCTGCTCTGGGCCCAGCTGTCCAGGCCGATGAGCATCGATAGCACGATGAGGAGGATGAAGTTTTTCATTTTTCTAGATGGTTAAGGGTTATCGGCCACAAAAATACTCACTTTTTTCGAGTTGGCCAAGATTCGGGCCGTTTTTTGTCCGTTTGGGGTCGAAACCATGCCGCTTTTGATGTTGGCCAATGGTGTTTCATCGGCCCAAAATATCCTGATTCTGTAATCTGTGGATAGCAAAATTTGGGGGGGTAAAAATAGGCCGATGAAATTGCCGGATTTTCGCTGTAAAGTGTTGTGTATGTGCGGCCAATGCGTTATCTTCGCCGACGGATGAAAACACAAGACAATCCGATTCCATCATGAAACACTTCCGTTTACTGCTCCTTTCGCTCGCGGCATCGGCCCTCATCACGCCGGTCGTCGCGCAAGATTCATTGACCCCTGCATCGGCCATGCAGCAGGTCGTTCCCGCCGACACCGCCATCCGTCGGGGGACATTGGCCAATGGCATGACCTACATTGTACGCCGTGCCACAGGTTCCAAAGGAATGGCCGAGTTCCGTCTCGTGCAGCGCTCGGGTTCGTTGGTCGAAGAGGACGATGAACGCGGCATGGCGCATCTGCTGGAGCACATCCTGTTCCGCGGGACGAAACATTTCCCGGGCACCTCGGTCCTCGATTTCCTGCGGCGCAACGGCGTGGCATTCGGGCCCGATGTCAATGCCGCAACTGGCTTCGAAAACACGATCTACAAGTTGGCCAATGTACCTGTGACGCGCGAGGGACTGGCCGACAGCTGCCTGCTCGTCCTGCGCGATTGGAGTGCCGATGCCACGCTCACGCCCGAGGCACTTGAAGCCGAGCGGCCCATCGTCATCGAGGAGTGGCGCGGCCGGTCGGACTATCGTTCAAGCACGTCCACATTGAGCGATATTTATGGCCAATGCCACTATTGCGAACGGCTGCCCATCGGCGATACCGCAGTTGTTCGCAGCTGCACCATCGGCCAAATCCGCAATTTCTACAACAAGTGGTACCAGCCGCAGAACCAGTGCGTCATCGCGGTGGGCGACTTTGAGGCCGATGCCATGGCCGCACGCATCCGGACGCTCTTCGGCGACCTGGAGCGGGGGCAGACCCGCGTGCCCGAATATGACCTGCCGCACGTGACGGCCGATGGGCCGCGCATCAGCATCCTGCGGGACAACGTGCTGCCGTACGTCGCCCTGCGGATGGACTGGGTCGTGCCGGAAGTGCCATTGGCCGAAATGGATCGCTTGCAGTATTTCGTGGACAAGCGCTGCTACGAACTTTTGTTGCGCGCCGTGCGTGACCGCATGAAGCGGCTTTCCGAGGTGGAGGCCGATATCCTGCGTATCGAGGCCGACTGGTCGCCGTTCCTCCACTCGTCGCGGGCCCATGCGTTTTCGCTTGTGGCGGTGGTTTCGGCCGATGGCTGGCAGTCGTCATTCCGCACCATCATGACCGAGGTCGAGCGCCTGCGCCGCCACGGTATCTCGGAGCGCGAACTGAAGGATGGCCTCGGGACGCGTCCGCATATAGTGAATCCCTACGTCGACGCCGACTCGCTCCATATCGACTGGACTCCGCCCAAAGAGAGCAATCCCGACGACATCAACCTGAGCTTGGCGGTGGAAAATTGCGTCGAGCACTATCTGAAGGGCACCATCGGAATCGCGCCGTGGTCCTATCGCGTCATCGCGCGTTTCTGTTCCGACCACATCACGCGTGAGGTTGTCGGCCAATGCCTTGCTCGCATCCTTGCCTCGCGCGACCATTTCATCACGCTCCAGTTGTCCGATGGGGCAGGAGCGTTGCCCACGCGTGACGATGTGTGTGCCATGATGGACGACGTGCGTCGTCGTGACGACATCGCGGCGGTGGAAACGGCGGGCAGCTCCGGTGCATCGGCCACAAACCACACGACCAATCCGCACAGCGCGGCCTTCACTCCCACGGCAGGACGCATCGTGAGCCGAATGACATTGGCCGACACCTCCCGCACCGAATTCCGGCTGTCGAACGGCGTGCGTGTCATCTGGGTGAACCGTCTGGCGCAGAACAATGTCGATATACGCGCCTTCCTGCCGGGCGGATACTCGCAGCTGGCATACGATGAGATAAACTACGCGGCGTGTCCCGACTGGATCAAGCGGGTCAAGCAGGTTGACAAGGTCAAACTGGAGCGGGAAGAGACGCGCTTCAACCTGGGACGGCTCTATTGGTACGACGACGCGGACTCGGTCTTCATGGAAATCTACAGCCGTCTGGCGCGGCCGGAGATAGACACGGCGGCCTTCAACAAGAGCCTTGCGGATGTACGTCTGGCGGCCCCAGTGTTGAAGATGCCGCGATATGAAGCCATGATGCGCGGCAAACTGTTCATGACGCAGGACGCCGTCGCTGATTCCGCCTTGAGAGTTATGGCCGATGCCCCTGCGACGATGAACATCGGCCACCTTCAGCAGGTCATTGACCGCCTGCACGGCAACTACAACGGCCTCACCGTGGTCATGCAGGGTCCCTGGGACGAGAAGAAATGCGTGCGCCTCATCGAGACCTATCTGGCCAGCCTGCCGTCGCGGGACGAGCCGTTCGTGTGGCACGAGCGGCCCGAAGACCACCTGAAGGATTACGACGACCTCGACAGCATCCGCGTGAAGGGCAACGGCGGTGTCCCCATCGCCGAGGTCTTCATGCACGTCAACCAGGAGCGCGGCCTGACCTACAGTGCGTCGCAGGCGATCCACCACAGGGCATTGGCCGATGCGATGCGTCAAGTGCTGATCAACACTATCCGCCTGCAGCACAACGACCTGTATTCCATCTCGGTCGATGCCGAAAACGTGCGCCATCCCTTCGCGCAACAGAACTATACCATCCACTTCACCTGTCCGCCCGACGAGGCGATGCGTATTGTGGCCGATGTCCGTGCCTCGCTCCACGCCATGGCCACGGGCGATGTCATCTCGCCCTCGGTCATCGAGAGTTTCGTGAACTTGGGCATCAAGGGAGCCAGGAAAGACCATACGCCATCGGCCGACGATGTCCTGGAGGAGTATATCCATGATGGCCAATGGGCCGACCCCAACGACCTCAACCTGCTCCGTTCGTTGACGCCGGCCTCGCTGCGCGCCTACGCGAAGGCTCTGCTGGACCTGGGCCACATCCAGACCTTCATCATTCGGGTGGAGTGAGGCATTGGCCAAAAACGACAGAACAATCAATCATTAGAAAAAAAACGGGAGTCTGCGGATGATTGCAGGCTCCCGTTTCTTATATAATCAACTCTTTTATCTTGTCCAGACCCTCAAAGTCCGTCAGGTCCACGCTCTTCCCGTAGGTCTCCAGGATGACTCTCGCCTCGGCGTTGAGCTTGTCTTCCGGCATCTTGGCCAATCGGCTGTGCATGAACGCCATCATGAGGCGGTGTTTCAATCCCATCGTGCCGTAGTCAATGGCACCGCGCAGGTGGAAAATCCTACGCTCGTCGTACAGCTGCGCCGGAATCTGCGACCTGATGTTTTGGCGGATGTATCGGACATTGGCCTCATCCTGCGGGTCAACTAGACCGACGGTGACGATAATGAGTTCCTGGTCGGAAAGTTCATTGGCCAATGCCTTTAATCCCAACACGCTGCCGGCATACAGCGCACCCACGTAGATGATGCGCCCGTAGTCATCGGCCTTTTTCAGGTCTTTATGGCCAATGCACCTGATGCCCGTCATTTCGGCCAACCTTTCGGCATATCGGCGCGCAGTGCCGTACCGGCTGCCGTAGATGATGATGGAATCCATCATTTCCGCCGCTTGAAGACGACAATCTCGGCATCGGCGCCGTCCTTGCCATATTCGCACACGAGGATGTAGTCCTCGTCACAGGCCACGCCGAAGCATCGGCCATCGCCCTTCTCGACCTGCGTACCCCAGTAGGAGGCGTTGTCGTCCAAAAGCTTGACCGCGTTGCCGTTGATGTGGTACGTCTGGTTGATGAACGAGCCTTGCAGCACGAAGAGGTTGTCAATCCTTGGCATCCCGTTGACGGCGAGTGCATTGACCTCGTCGATGAACTGCTGCTTGATGGGCGATGTGGCGTGAGGCAGCTTGTCGGCTGGCAGTCTCCAACGCTTCAGGTTGGGATAGTATTGCAAGAGCATCTTCCTGTACTCCTCGCGGCTCAGATTCTGGCCCGCGTTCTTGTTGAAGTCATCGACAAACTGCGCACAGAAGTCGGCCATCTCCTCCATCGTGAAATCACCGGTGAAGGCCCCGTCTTTGTAGCAGTAGATGCAATATTCCTCACTTTTCGAGCCGTCGGCTTCCGTTCCGAGCACCTCGGGCGAGAGCGGCATTCCGCAGCTCTGGCAGAATTTCTGTTCCATAGTCTTCCGTGTTTTTGGTTGTTTTTTGTCCGATGGGCATTGGCCAATGTCCATCACTCGTGCGGCGTCTTTTGGTAGATGATTTCGTGCGAGACGCTGCTGTAGGCCGCAAAGTAGCCCAGACAGACCTTTCCCTCGACCGAAGGCGTAAAGAATTGTTCCGGGTTCATCTTTGTCGAGTTGTATTCGGCCAGATAGTTATAGACATCGAGGTCTATGGTGCGCACCTCCAGTGCGAGCGTGTCGCCGTTGTAGAGGATCATCTCTTCGTCCAGCTCCATGTCGCTGTCATAAAAGAGGCCAATGTCAATCGGCGAGTTGCCCTTAATGCGCCCCACATCGGCGAAATACAGTTCGCGGTTGCGGTAGATGCGTATCCAGCCGTACACCTCGGCGTCATCGGCCACATTGATGGTCTCAAATTCCATGACCTGCATCCAGTCCATCAGGTTGGCCCACAGGAACTCGGGCTCGGTAATCTGGATGGCCGGTTGGAGCGTCGATTCGCCCGTATAGGTCACACCGTCCATCGTGACTCGCAGCGTGTAGGTCTCCCCGTCGTTGAGGGTGATGGCCGATGCCGGACGGTAGAATCCGTCGCTCTGGTAGTTGAGGTTTGTGGCAAGTCCATTGGCCGAAATAATCTCCACCCGATCGACCTCGATGCCGGCCGATTTGACCGAGTCGTCCATGTTGCGCGTGCGGGTGATGCGCACCTCCGTGCGGTCGGCCGAAAGCAGGCCCTCGATGACGGGCACCGGCTCGATGTCGTGATAGTCCAGTTCAATCTCCTTCGTGCAGGAGATGAGGGCGGTGGCCCATGCCAATATGCTGAAATACAGGAAATTCTTCATAGCGTCATTCATTACTCTTTATACAATACTCAGAACTTCACCGTCAGCGAAGCCGAGGGGATGATGCCGAAAAGGGAAACCTGCTCTGTACGAGTTCCGGTCACCTTTTCGTCATCATTCTCGAAGGTAATTATATATGGATTATAGTGGTTATAAAGGTTATAGATGCCAAACGACCAGATGCGCGTGTAGTGGGTGCGCTCCTTGGTGTTATTGAGGCCGATGTCCATGCGGTGGTAGGCAGGGGCACGGTAGCCGTTACGTTCGGCATAATAATAGTGCGTCCATTCGTCGAGTTCATATTTCGCGCTCGGGGCGGTCAGTGCCTGTCCCGAGGTGAAGACCCATGTGGCCGACAGATCCCAGTCGTTCCCCAGGTCATACATGGCGACAATCGAGATGTCGTGGCGGCGGTCATTCGGCGCCGTGTACCAGCGTCCCCCGTTGATGCCCTTCACCTTGTTTTCGACCCACGACAGCGTGTACGACACCCAGCCCGTCAGCCGGCCCATGTTGCGCTTGGCCAGCATCTCCACGCCGTATGAGCGTCCCCGGCCGTTCAGGATGAGCGTCTCCAGTGCGATGTCCGCACCCAGGTGCTTGCCGTCCTTGTAGTCATAGACATTGGCAATCTTCTTGTAGTACGTCTCGGCCGAGAATTCGTATTTCTTGTCCGATGTCTCGGCCACGTAGCCTAGGCTCACCTGGTCCGACTGCATCGGGCTGATGCCCTTGCCGGCCATGACTGCGCGTCCGATGGGCGACGAAAGCCCGTTGTCCAGGATGGTCTGTACGTGCTGTGACGAGCGGCAGTAGCCCGCCTTGAGGCTCTGGTCGTCGTTCAGCCGCCATTTGAGGCTGAGGCGCGGTTCGACGCTTGTGAACTGTTTCTTGCGGTCGTTGTCCAATGCCTTGAAAATCACGCCGCGCACGCCGGCCGAAAGTTCCACGTCACCATCGGCGGGAGACCATTCATCGGCCACCCAGAACGACAGTTCGTCACCGCGCCGCATCTCGCGTTCCACCAGTCCGTTGCTCATCTTCATCTCGCCCGACTTGAGGTTGATGTGGTCATATTGCAGGCCGATGGCGATTTTCTGGTTGGCCGATGGCGTTATCGTCACATCCTCGCGCACGGTGTGGTGGCGCAGGTAGCTGTCGAAGCTCTCCTTGACCTTCAGCACGTCCATCGACTCGATGAAGTCGTACTGGCTGTAGATGAGCGAGGTCTTGAATGAGAGGCATTGGCCAATGCTATGCAGATAATCGGCCGTAGCGGCAGTGTTGCCCCAGTGCATCTCGGCGATGTGGTTGCCCATGTCCATGTTGTCACGTCCGCGGAAGAACATGACGTTCATGATGCCGCGTTGCGAGGGACGCAGGGTGACCTTCGTGTTGATGTCATAGAAGTTCATCACCTTGTCGCGGTACTTCTTGGTCGGCTTCAGGAAAATCTCGAAGTAGGTGCGCCGGGCGGCCAGGAAGAACGATGCCTTGTCCTTCACGATCGGGCCGTCGATGGCGAACTTTGACGAGAGCAGGCCGATTGACACGTTGCCGTAATACTCCTGCATGTCGCCGCTGCGAGTCTTGATGTCAAAGACCGATGAGGCTGCATCGCCGAACTGCGCGGGAATCGCGCCCTTGTAGAGCGAGGCGTTGGTCAGGGCGTCGTCGTTGAAGGTCGAAAAGACGCCCATCAGGTGGCCGGCGTTGTAGATGGTGGCGTTGTCGAGGAGCACGAGGTTCTGTACTGCCGTGCCGCCACGCACCTGGAATCCGCACGAGCCGTCGCCCTCACTCTTGATGCCGGGCAGCAGCTGGATGGACTTGATGACGTCGCGTTCGCCCATCAGTGCGGGGACCTTGGCCATCTCTGCCATCTGTATGTTCTCCACGCCGATGATGACGTTGTCGGCGCGACTGCGGCCTCGGGCCACGACCTGCACCTCGTCAAGCTGTTCGGCGTCTTCGGCCATCTGGACGGTGATTCCGTCCTCTTCGTTGGCCAATGTCCTTTCAACTGTGTTGAAACCGACGCAGTTGAATGACAATGTGACGGGCAGTCGGCGCACGGCGATGTTGAATCGTCCGTCGGCATCCGAGATGGTGCCGTTGGTCGTGCCCTTTTCCGCCACCGAGACGAATGGAATCGTCCCGCCGCGGCGGTCGGTGATGGTACCGGAAATTACATTGGCCGATACCTCACCTCCACAGGTCGTCGTCAGGAAAATGATTAGTAACGCAAAAAACTTCTTCATTTTTTCGAGCATGATAAATTTGCGTGCAAAGTTAAAGCACTCTTTTTGCACAAAGGTTGCAAATGTTGGATAAGTTCTTTTTTTATTTATGGCCGATGTCCATTGCTATTCCATTGGCCGATATCACAATCCTCTCGGATTCGGGCTGCAAATTTACGGAGGGTCTGCCGATTGGGCAAATTTCTGGGACGAACGGCACGAAAATGTGACGGATGGCGAAATATTTGGCCGATGGTGGGGCGAATGTGCCGGAATTTTCGTATCTTTGCGCGCGGATTATGAATAATGGAAGATTTAAAACATTCGGCATGAGACTGGTCGGCACGCTGTTTGCGATGCTGGTCGTTGCCATTTTCAAGCCTTTCGGCCTCGGAGAACTTCGGTTCATGGCCTATGTCCACGTGCTGGCTGTCGCCGTGCTGGGCATCGTCTCCTGCACCTTGAGCGACTTTGTCCTGCGATATGTCGTGCGTCGGCCTGCCACGCTCGAGGGTGACGTGCATCTCATCGTGCGTCGCAACCGCTTGTTCCAGTTTGTCAATACGCCGATTATCACGACACTCGTCTGCCTGTACCGCCACTTCGTCCTGAGCGATGTCGTGGCCGGCAACCGTCTGTCATTGGCCAATTTCTTCGATACACTGATTATCTTCGGCTTCTGTTCGTTCTTCATCGGTCTGTACTGGCGCTTCAAGTTCCGCGACCGCTATCTGACGATGGAGCTCCAGGAGACGCGCCTCCTGAACGACCAGCTGCAACGTATGCAGAGCCGCACGGAACAGGCCGCATTGGATGGCGGAAGTGGGACATCGGCCAATGCCTCCCATCCCGACAACGACCTCGTCCTGACGGGCACCACCAGCGAGCAGGTCACGCTCCATGTGGCCGACCTGCTTTACCTTGAGTCCATCGGCAACTATGTCAAGGTCTGCCACCTGGTCGATGGCACGGCGCGCTACGAGATGCTGCGCGTCCCGCTGCGGCAGATGGAGGATCAGCTCCAGCCCTACACGATGATTGTGCGCTGTCACCGCTCGTTCCTGGTCAATCTCCAGCAGGTTGAGCAGATTATCTCCCAGTCGGGCTCGATGCAGCTTGTCATCCGTCACTGCAACGACCAGCTCCCTGTCTCGCGCAGCAATATGGCCCAGATCCGGAGTGCGATAAAGAGCTGAGGGTTAAATTCGAAATGCAAATTGCCAAAAAATATCGCCGGGGCGTCTTGTCGTTGACGCCTCGGCGGAATTGTTTTTTGTGGTCTTGGCCAATGGACTTCTTTCAGTCCGCGTTCTTGATGCGGTAGAGTCTGGGCTGGCCGGAGTCGTGGTAGGTGAGTGTCTCGACATCGTCGGGAACAGGGTCATAGGCCACATAGCCGCCGAAGACTCTCACTTCGAGATTCTTGTCTTCCAGCAGGTTGCCGAAGATGGGCTCGAGCATCAGATACTTGCGGCCCTTGTCGTCCGAGAGATAGGAACCCTTGGCAAAACTCATCGTGTGGCTGTCGTCGGGCGGCAGCAGGCGGAGTACGGTTGCCTCCTTGCCGAAGATTACTTCCTTGATGACCAGAACGGGCATTTCCGTATTCTCGTCTTTGATGTAGCGGACATTTTCCCAGCGCTTGCCCTCGATGACCGGCAGGTAGGGAGACTGGTAGCGGGTTGCCTTGCGCAGCGCTTCGACGCTCTGGTTTACCTTGTCGTTGTAGGTCTTTGATTCGCTGAAGTAGAAATGGAGCTGTTTGCTGAAGGCATCGGCTTTGATGGTTTCGCCGGGTACAAGCCAAAGGTCTGCGCTCGTTTCGGTCAGGTTGCCGGTGGCGTCCACACCGCGTATGCGTGCGGCACGCATACGTTTCAATGGAATGGAAATCTGGAATGATTCGCCCGTGATGGGGACGGTGACGCATGGCTCTGTCTCGCCGAAGTGGACAAAGTCATCGGCCAGAAAAACACTGAGGCAGGAGTCTTGTCCTGTTGCTCTCACGTTTACGTCGATGGTGAACGGCTGTGCCTCGGCAAGGTCGAGTTTCGCGATTTCGGTAGCGGCGTCATAGGCCGTGAATCCGTCTTTGTTCTTGCACGCGGTCAAGGCGGCGACGCAGAAAAGGGCTGCGAGCCAGGGCCTTAGACCTGAGGTCATCTTGCGGTTGATGGTAAATTTTTCTGTCATGACTTCTGGTATTTGATTTTTAATTATGGTGCGTCTCGTTGCGAGTGAATGTTTTTCTATGGCAAAAATAAGGGATAAAATTGAGCTGACCAAGGAAATTGGCCAAAAAGTGAAAAAAAAGACGCAAAAGTAGTGAATTATTGGTTTCTCATTGGCCAATGTCGCACTTTTACACGACATTCTGCGGCCGACCCTCGACCCATGCGCGCACGTTGGCCGTAGCGACCGACACCAAGCGTTGGCGTGCCTCGGTCGATGCCCATGCGATGTGCGGCGTGAGGTGGGCCGTCGGGCACTGGAGCAGCGGATTCGTGGCCGATGGAGGTTCGCAGCCCATCACGTCGGCGCAATAGGCGGCCAGGCGGTGCGAGCGGAGGGCATCGGCCATATCCATCTCGTTGACCAACGGCCCGCGCCCTGTGTTGATGATGATGGCCGATGGCTTGACGCGGCTCAACGTGTCGCGGTTCACCAGATTTCGCGTAGCGGCGGACAGCGGGCAATGCAGCGAGATGACATCGGCCGTGGCCCAAAGTTCATCGGCCGAAACCTTCGTGACGTATGGCGGGAGCTGCTCGGCCGGCTTGCTCGTCACGGCCACCACGCGCATGGCAAAGGCATTGGCGATGGCTGCTACGCGACTTCCGATGTTGCCCAAGACGACGACGCCGAAGGTCTTGCCGGCCAGTTCGGTGAGCGGCGAATCCCAATAGCAGAAGTCGGGCGATGCGCTCCAACGGCCGCTGCGGTTGGCCTCGGCATAGTGCTCGGTGCGGTTGGTGATGGCCAACAGATGCGCGAAGACCATCTGCGCGACGCTTTCGGTGCTGTAGGCCGGCACATTGGTCACCACGATGCCATGCTGACGGGCGGCATCCACATCGACCACATTGTAGCCCGTGGCCAGCACGCCGATGTGGCGCAGACGAGGCAGCTGTTCGATTTCGGCACGTCCCAGCACGACCTTGTTGGTCAATACGACTTCGGCATTGCGCGCCCGTTCGACGGTTTCGGCAGCCGATGTGCGGTCATAGACTGTCAGCTCGCCAAGGGTGCTGAGTCCGTCCCACGAGAGGTCGCCAGGATTGGCCGTGTGGCCGTCAAGAATTACGATTTGCATAGGGGAAACTATTTTTTCTTCACATACCTCACACGCGTGTTCTTCTTTATATACGCGCGGGCGGCCTCGATGATGTCGTCGGTGTGGTTGAAGTAGGCACTTGCGCTGTCCATATCGACGCGGATGTCGGGGTCGATGCCATCCTCGATGCTCTCCTTGTAGGCATTGAGCGTCGGACAGGCCGAGAAACGCAGCACCCAGCTGTTGGGCAGCACCGTCTCGAACGGCATTCCTCCGCCGCCGCCCGTGCGGTCGCCGACGGTCTTGATCATTTTCGGGTATTTGCGGCCAATGGAATCGGTCGTCATCAGACCGTCGAGCGACTTCATGGCCGACACGAAGCAGTTCGTCGCGCTGTAGCACGAACGGTTGGTCAGCACCACGACGGGCTGCGCCGAGGCATCCCAATTGACACGGTTCTTCTGCGGTTCGAGGTAGAGCGGTTCGGGGTCGGAGAAGTCGTCGTGGCCGGTGCCGGTCTTGTGCCTGATGTAGCTGTAGAGCGTCTTTTCGGTGCAGAATCGGTTGGCCAACGTCGTTACATTGGTCAACGTGCCGCCGCCATTGTCGCGCACGTCGATGATCAGACCCTTGGCATTGGACAACAAAGCCAGCACGTAGTCGAGGTTGGTCTCGCCCACGCTGCTCGAAAAACTCGCGTAGCGCACGTAGGCCACGGTGTCGGAGAGCAGGCAATAGTTCAGGCCCGACGTCATCCAGTAGTTTGTGCCGAGATAATAGCGTTCGAGCAGCGTCGCGTCGAAGTTCTGCGGATAGTCCTCAAACCACGCCCAGTAGCGTGCCGTGTTGAACGAGCTGTAGAGGTTGACGTGGCCGTCGCGCACCGATGCCAGCATGTCGGCCATCAGGTTGAACTCGGCGAAACTGCTTTTGACCGAGTCGCGGAACAGCGGCTGGTAGAGCCGATAGACCGAATCCCAATCGACACCCTTCTCGTCGAAGAAGCAGTAGTGCTCGTCCATCGCCGTCCAGCAGGCCTCGAAGTTGCCCACGTAGGTGTTGTCTTCGGCCAACGAATCGTCGTCCAGGCACGAGGTTACGGCCAATGCCATCGGCCACAAAAACAGGAAATTCAGGAGTCTTTTCTTCATGGCCGATGATATTTATATGGTAAATACTGCCACGACCAGCCGACGACCAACTGGAACGTCGAATAGCGCGTGACGATGTCGTTGATGTCCATTGTCTCAATGTGATAGCCGAGGCCGAGACGCAGCGACGAACCGTTGTGCAGCCACGGGATGACGGCGAATGGCACGTCGGTGGTGAGGCGCAGGGTGAGGTCCTGGCGGTTGTGGAGCGAGGTGAAGGTCGTCTCGTTGGGCGCGGTCTCGAGGTAGAACGTCTCGTAGTACGATGCGCCGTATTCGGGCACGAAGGCCGTGCCGATGAGCGGCATCTGCACCGTGAAGTTGACCGGGCAGGGATGGCCGAACGGCCAGTAAACCCACGTAGCGGCGGCCGACAGACCGAAACCCTCAGCCAGACGCAGCGTCGCCGGATTGTTGCCGTTGGCAATGCGCAGATTGTAGTTGCCGCCGAAGTCGAGGCCGAAATAGGGACCGACCTCAAGGCTCGTGTTGGCCGATGGGAAATGCCAGTACTTGTGCATAGCGAAGCTGTAGCGCAGGCGCAGGGCGTAGGCCGAAGTCAGGCCTGATGCGGTGTCGTCGCCGTCGGTGAACGAGAGGTCGGCCATCTGCAGGTTGCTCCACTTGCAGCCGCGCATCACACGCGAGCGGTCGAAGTGCAGGTCGAGCGCCGTGCCCTGATAGAGCAGCGGAGTCAGATACGTGTCGCGCACCTTGCCACGGCCGATGCCGAGGCTGAGCGACGCGGTGACGGGACGGTGTGGTTCATCGACCGAATAAACAGATTTAAGACCACAGACACGGCCAGCGAGGGCTTCTTCTTCAAATGTCTCATTGGCCGATGTCTTGTCTTGCGCCGGCAGCATCGCGGGGCTGAACTCAGAACAGAGAATCAGGCTCAGCAGGAGCGTTTTCTTCAGTATTTTCATCGGGATTTTCGTTGTTTTCGGCCGATGCGCCATCGGACACAACCTCCGGCTGCCTGGTCGGTTCAAGTTCTTCGATGGCTGCCACCTTCCAGTTGGCCACCTTCTTGCCCTTGGTGCCTGCGCTCTTGACGGCGATGAAGTCGTCGGCCTCAATCTCCAGCGGCGCGCGGAAATCGTCGGGCTTGGCGAAGGTGAAGCGCAGACGCGGATAGGGCGTGTCGGTGAGGTAGGCGAAGGTGAAGCGCTTGGTGTCGGCCAACATCGACTGGCGCGTCGGCTTGGCGTCGAGCGTGAATCGCTTGAGGTTGTGCAGACCGGTCTCCCAGTCCTTCATGACGATGGTCCAGACCTTGTGCGGGTCGTACTTCTCGATGCGCAGCACGTTGGTCTCGTAGTGGTTCGTATCATCGAACGAGGTGAGGTAATACTCGTAGTTGTCGAGCACGACCAGAATCTTGTCGTCGCTCATGAATTCGCCCAGGTATTGGCCCTGCTTGTCGTAGTTGATGCGCTGCACATCGGCATCCCACCACACCGGACGGCCGCCCAATGTCGAACCGCCATGCTCCTTGACGGTGATCTTCTGCACTTCGGCGCGGGTGAGCAGCAGACCCTTGGTGCCACGGCCGCGGATCGGCACTTCGGCAAAGTCACGCTCGAAGCTCTTGGTGTGGGCAATCTTGTTGAGGCTCTTGATGGAGATGCGCAGCACCTCGGCCTCGCCGTTCAGGTTGGCCGTCATGTAGGTAATCTTCGAGCCGGGACGGCCGAGCGTGATGTCATAGACCTTGTCGCGCTGCACCGACGTGATGTTGAAGCGCTTGATGTAGTAGGGCGCCATCGGACCCTTGCCGTCGCGATAGACGACGTTGTAGATGGTGCGCTGGTCGCTCTTGCGATAGACGTTGATGTAATAGACATCCTTGCCGACGAAAATCTTGTCGGCCACCTTGACGACCTTATACTGGCCGCTGCGGTAGATGATGAGAATCTCGTCGATCTCCGAACAGTTGCACACGAACGACGATTCCGAAGGTTTCAGGCCGGTGCCGATGAAGCCGTCGCTCGGGTTGTGGTAGAGCTTGAGGTTCGACTCGATGACCTTGGTGGCATCGACGCTGTCGAAACTGCGGATTTCGGTGAGTCGCGGATGGTCGGCGCCGTATTTCTCCTTCAGATGCTCGAACCACTGGATGGTGTAGTCGGTGAGGTGCTTCAGATTCTTCTCGACGGCCTTGATCTTCTTTTTGGTGTTGGCGATGTCCTCGTCGGCCTTGTCGCTCGAGAACTTGTGGATGCGCGACATCTTGATGTCCTCCAGACGGAGCAGGTCGTCGCGTGTCACCTCGCGCACGAAGTCGGGCTTGTAAGGCTCCAGACGCTTGTCGATGTGGGCCAATGCCGTGTCGAGGTCCTTCGCCTGTTCGTATTCCTTGTCCTTGTAGATGCGCTCTTCGATGAAGATCTTCTCCAATGAGATGGTCATCAGGTGCTCCAGCAGTTCGCCGCGCTGCACCTCAAGTTCCTGGCGAAGCAGGTCTTTCGTGTTGTCGGCCGACCGGCGCAGCACGTCGCTCACGGTGAGGAAGTGCGGCTTCTTGTCGTAGATGACGCAGCAGTTGGGCGAGATGGAGATTTCGCA
>JAEEGH010009468.1_pt1 | contig 22714 bp, 16 predicted proteins | sample 9134181 | NCBI WGS metagenome assembly JAEEGH01 (sample SAMN16246544, study PRJNA631951) | gut metagenome | biome: gut microbiome; feature: rumen; material: DP-attached | host: Bos | place: Iran: Karaj | collected 2018-10
CCCAGTACATTACGTTGAGCGGAAAGCCCTGCGTAAGAGTCTCAATCACGGCGTCGCGCTGCTTGTCCTTATAGACGAACTCACGCTGGTAGGGCGGTCGGACGTCGAGCAAACCGCCATAAGCACGGACACCGTTTTCGGCATCGTCTTTATATTCTTTCACAAGGTCACTAACCTTGATTTGGTGTAGTGTTATTTCCATAATTATTAATTATTATTTGATTCTGCAGCCATTGGCAAAGGTTCTTGTTCGGTTGAATACGGAATTGGGCGATGACGACGGCGGATGAGTATGCGAGCATAAGTCTCTTTCCCATCTATTGTAAAACGATGACCATATTGGGGATTGTCTTCTACATATCTATCAAGGCCGACTATTTCAAATTGGTTTGGATTGTATTTGTCAAGGAATGTTATTGGTACACCTATTACTCCATCGTAATCAACAGGTATATCTAATGTTTTATTGACATTGATAGCATCATAGTTGTCATATTTAGGGTACTCTTCTGGTGTGTATTGTTTATAGAGTATTAGATCTTCGTGACGTTTTGCTATATCGAGATTTGTAAACCAAATGGATGGAACATTTATTAGCTTTTCTCCATTAACAATCTTTTCGGTCTTGCCCTCATAGTTAGACCTAAACCACATTCCACCAGCAAAGCCTCTATAACCTGTCCAAATTTTATCTTCTTTTATCAAGGCAAATATTTCTTTATATGAAATAGCATTTTTATTCCCTATTATCACAAACTTTTTATTGTACTTGATCAGTTGTGCCACATACTCCCTAAACAATGAGAACGGAGGATTTGTGACCACAATGTCAGCTTGCTTTAGTAGTTCGATGCATTCCTGCGATCGGAAGTCGCCATCGCCTTGAAAGTAGTTGATGCCTATCTCTTCTGGATCTGGGACGCGGTTACCGTTGTGGTCTCCGTTGTACTCAAGCCAAATTGCACGCTCGGAGTCGTGCTGACTAAAGAGGTCGCGCTCCTGGTTCTTATAGCAGGTGGTAATGAGTTTCTTCAAGCCCAACTGCTCAAAGTTGTAGCTGAAATAGTGGAAAAAATTGCTGACACGTGGGTCGTCACAATTGCAGAGCACCGTCTTACCACGGAAATGCTCGCGATAGTGCTTTAATTCGTTTTCTATGTCTACAAGTTGCGTATAGAACTCGTCTTTCTTAGCCGTCTTTGCGGCATTGAGGTCTTTATTTGCCATATTGATAGCATCTGTGCATTGCTATCAATCACTATCGGCAAAAAGAAAGGTGCAGACCTTTCTATCGCGTTCACGAGGAGCCTCGCGAGAACCCCGTTGTACACCTATACTCAGCCCACACCTTATGGTGCACGCATCGTATTACGGTGTACAACATTCTTGCTCACTCTTTGTGAACTATTATCCGATCTTTGAAATCATCAGTTTGCGAGGCTTTTGATTCGAACGCGAATAATAGTAATGCTGTTATTTATAATTGACTCGCCAACTCACGGCGAGCCGTATGTCTTTCGGGATGCAAAAATACGAAGAATCCGTGATATGGCAAAATAAAATTGCCTTTGGAGGCTGAAAGTTTCCAAAGGCAATTGATGTTTTACTGCTAATATTCGGTTGTTTTATTCGATAGCGGCAGCGATTTTGGCGGCCAACTCCTGCATTTCGGCAGGCTCCATCTTTACGTGATGGCTGAAATTGAGATCGCCGGGATTGTTGAGCGGCATAAGGTGGATGTGCGTGTGCGGAACATCGATACCGACAACGGCCACACCGACTTTGATGCAGGGGCAGACCTTTTTAAGGCCACGAGCCACGGTGCGACTGAAACGGTGCAACTCAACAAAGAGGTCGTCGTCAAGGTCAAAGATATAGTCTACCTCTTTCTTGGGGATGCAGAGCACGTGTCCGCGGACTACAGGATTGACATCGAGGAATGCAAGGCAATGGTCGGTTTCGGCCACTTTGTAGCAGGGAATCTCGCCTGCCACGATGCGTGAGAATATGCTTGCCATAATGAATGGATTTAACGTTCGATTGAGAGGATTTCAAAATGCATTGTGCCTGCAGGGACGACGACTTCGACCTGTTCGCCGGCGCGCTTGCCGAGGAAGGCCTGGGCAAAGGGCGATGAGACGGAGATGAGTCCTTTTTTGAGGTTGGCTTCGCTTTCGGGCACAATGGTGTAGACCTGCTTCATATTGTTTTTGGTGTTCTTGATGGTGATTTTTGAGAGCAGGAGCACCTTTGACGTGTCTATCTTGGACTCGTCAAGCAGACGTGCATTGGCTATAAGGTCCTGAAGCTTGGATATGCGGGCCTCGAGATGGCCCTGGGCCTCTTTTGCTGCGTCATATTCGGCATTCTCGGACAGGTCGCCCTTGTCGCGTGCCTCGGCTATAGCGGCAGCGGCAGCAGGCCGGTCGAAAGCGATCAGGTGGTGAAGCTCATCTCTAAGCTTCTGCAGACCTTCTTCGCTATAATATTTTATTTCTGACATAGTTCTATATTTTTGTATTGAATACTTTGTTGTCGCAAATTGTGTTAAAAAGTAGGAAAGGTCCTTTAAAAGACCTTTCCTAACTTTTCAGTATGATGTCTCTCTTAAGTCTTAGAACTTGAAGGTAGCACCGATTGAGTGCGAATCCTTGAGATTTGTCTCGCTACGATATGCATAGTCGATCGAGAGACTCTTGTCGCCTTCCTTGCCGAAGGGGAAGATGACAGAGGCACCGGCGTGGATACCGATATTTGCCGTAGTGCGGTCGGCGGTGAAAACGTCTCTCTGGTAGACATAGGCTGCACGAGCCTGGAAGCGGTTGAGGAGCGAATATTCGAAACCAAGACCGAAATTGTCGCGCAGGAATGCATTGGAGGTGAAGTTGCCAGCGACAGTGAGGCGCTGTTCCCACTTCTCGAACAGGAAGTCATAGGAAAGACCGATGTTGAGGCAGGTGGGGAGCTCCATTTCTGCATCGCGGAACTCGACGGTCATTGAGTTGCCGGCATCGTTGACGGTAGTGAAGGAAAGACCTGTACCACCAAAACTGAGGGCGGGTCCGATATTCTTAAGGGAGATACCGAACTTCAACTCGTCGTTTTCACCAGTCTGGTACTGAATACCGGCATCGAGAGCGACGCCAGAGGCAGTGACGTTGTCGGTCGACTCAGTGATAACCTTAATATTGGCACCTCCGTGGATTGACGTGGTGAACGAATAGGAGAATGCGACGTTAAGATTCATCAAAGTCGGCGAGATGGTACCGTTGCTACCTGGCTCAGGGCTTTCGGGCGTGGTGACATAAATATCACCACAACCCATTGCCATAACGTATGCACCGAGAACGCCAGCATCGCCCAAACGAAGGGCAAGACCGAAGGCGTTGACCGAAGCACCGCTAACGAGACCGTTGCGGCCGCCGTAAAGCATTGTATTGCTATATACGAATTCTGTTTTCTCAACGAAAGAAAGACCTGCGATGTTGCTGAAGAAAGCATCGATGCCTCGTGCACACGAAGTGTTGATGCCGCCCCAGCTCGAGCTGCGAGCCCAAGGGTTGATGAGAAGTTCAGTGGCTCCTGCCGTACCTCTACGATTGTCGTTGCCTGCAAACGCACTCGGGGCCGACAGCGACGCTGTGAGGATCATTACAGTTAATATACTTAATACTCTTTTCATTTCTGTCAAAATTTTTAAGATTGATGATTATTAGAACTGGAAACCACTCATATCAACAGGACGCATAGTGCCAAACCATTTCACAACACGCTCACCAATACCAGGAGTACTGAAGTGTATCAGATACACACCGCCGGCAATGGGAATACCATTGTGGTTGTGCAAATCCCAGTCGTAAGTGGTGGTGTTGGAAGGAGTGCTCGGGAATGTGCGGACCAGCGTACCATCAATGGTGTAGATGGTAATCGTGGTGTTGCCCGGCACATTGATGAAGCGAATCTTTGTCTCCAACTGGCTTGCTGTCTCATAAGTAGAATAACTGTAATAGGGGTTAGGTACAACGTTTATGGCATCCATAATGGAATCCTTGTAACTCTGGCGAGCGTTGTCTCCGGTTGCGACATTGGTAAGTGTCACGATGTCGGGGGTAAGCTCGAACATATACATAGGATTGTTTCCGTTGACCGTAGTGAGGCCGGCATTTTCGGGTCTTGTACCGTTGTCGCCCAAGAACTTGCCATAGCGGTTGTTAACATTGAGTTCGATGGTAACATCGCAAGGAATGTCCTTCGGGTTGTTGATGCTCTCGTTCACGATAGGCATATTGACCCACGAAACAGTTGAGAACAGGAAGGCTGAAGAGTCGCGGATTGGCACAACATACTTGGCACCTTCGTATTTAAGAAGACCCTGGTTGAATTCTTTGTAGTAGTCAGTAATCTTTTGAGCATTGGCCGATGTATTGGGATAGGGGCACTTAAAGATATGGTCAAGAGATTTGAGCATTCGCATAGCCCATACACCAGCATCATACGAGGGAGCCTTGTAGTTGAACGGGAAGTAATCTTCGCGTGCAACGTGGTAATACGGGAAGTCTTGCGATATAGCATTCATCACATAGATGTAGTGACGACCGCCCATTATATAGTTGGAAGTACCGACAGTCACTGTGCTGACGGGGTTCCACATCATATCGCGACCATTGAACTGGACGTAACGTGAATCCTCGCCATACATAATGTTGAGGCGCTCGCCGGTGGTCAGGTTGATAGCATAACCCGGGAACCAACCCATACCACGATCCGAGATGTAGTTGGGGCTTGCAGGATCGGTAGATGCACCAGCCACGGTGGCGGTGTCACCGTTCTTGTCGATAGAAGCGTGTTTACGTATCTGGAAACGACGGGCGTTGCCTTCCGACTGAGTATAGTCGTCGCACATTTCAAGAACCGGGCAACGAGTCCACTTGCTGGTATCGGAAGTGAAGACAATGCGTACACTAGGCAGCTTTTCAAAGTCGTTAAACATAAGCGATTTGTTGCGGCTGTTTGTCAAAGTGTAGCGCAGGTTGTCGTAGTAGTTTCTGTTGAACGACGAGTTCTGATTGTGGAGTGAGTCAAGAACAGATTGCTCAGCAAGGAAGTAACGGAACGAGAATGCAGGATGGTATTCGCGGGTAGATGCCAGACCATAAGGTGCCCAAGTACCGGCAAGGACTTTCTCATAAGCCTGGAACTTGTCAACGGCAAAAGTGTTGGAACGAAGGGTATTGGGATCGATGAGAATCTTGTAGTAGTCCTCGTCCAAGAAAGGCTCATTACCAGTTATTGCTCCTGATGTGGTAACAAAACTCGAGACATTGTTCTCTGCAAACTGCGAGCCACTGCGAATCCAGTTGTAGATCGGATAGTTGTCGTTGTCAGGGATACCAGTAAGCCACTGATGATTATTGTCTGCAAACGTCATAGAAGCGGAGAGCATTGTACCATCGTTTATGATACCGCCAAGCACAGTTATGTTACCGCTATTATTCTGGACCTCGAGAGGTGATGCGACCTGCTTAGGATTGGTAACAGCTACAGCTATACCCAAGTTGAGGAAGAGCTGCTCGTTGTAACGACCAATGATAAAGTCAGCAGTATCAGCATAGACATTGTCATAGAGAGGCGTACCGTCGACCTTGGTAATAACCCATTTAGAGGAGTCGTCAACACCTGTGAACTGGATATGGAACTGACCTTCTTTGACGTTCAGCGGGTCGACAATGCGAACATTGACAGGACCGGCATTCTGCTCATAACGAGGATGAGGAATAATGCAGGGATTGTTCATCGTTGCAGTATACGAACCACCCGTAGTAGACTCGCTCATAACACCAGGACCCTTACCGGGGACTCCGGGGGCACCCATAAGTTCGACAATCGACTCTTCAGTCAGCTTAAGGACATTGCCGCCATTGCCATAACCTTCAATACGAGTGATATTCGGGCTCATACCATAGGTGGCCTGGACAATTGTACCGCCATTTTCCGAAGAAGGATTGTGCGGTTTGGCAGTGACAGGAGTGATAGTTCCACCCCATTCGTTCTTACGGCCTGCGAGGTAGGGCTCTTTCTGACCGTCAAGCTTGGTAGGATCGGTCTGAGAGTATTCTTTGTAGCGGTTGTGTGCATAAGCAACACAAATGTAATAATATTCTTTATTATTCACCAGATTGGTGCTTGTACCATTAGCGAAGAGGTCGGTGGTAACACGAATAACGTGCTTGATACCTGCATTAGCGCCGTCCACCATAATCTTACCAGTCAATAGACCAGTGGAAGAGTTGGAGGTATAGTTGACCAATTTTGCAATGGGGAGAGTCGGGTTGGCCGAAGTATCATCATAGTAATTTTCGATATCACACTGATAGACCAAGCGAGCTTTTGTTTCATTTCCAATATCGGTAATCGAAGCGGTCGAGTTGACAAGCTGATAAATCTGATAACCTTCGAATTTGTATCGACGCGATTCAGCAGGATAGGACTTCAAGATTGAAGCATCCTCTTCGTCATAAGATTCACCATAGTTATTCGAAGCGGGGTTGTCATAAGTGATGTACAGAAGGACCTCGTTGCTCATCTCTTGGACAACAAGTGTCGGAGCGTCAGGACCATCAAGAACCTTGAAGCAGTTCTCAAACAGAGCTTGGCAAACATCGTCGATTTCACGGAGCAAAGTAACGGACGACCATCTATTGCCTGAAGAAGCCTGAGCAAAAGGAATACCGACTGTAATATAGTTAACAGCACCAGGTTTCAGAGTGAAAGGACCTGCAGACTGCATAAAACGACGGTCGCCAGGAGTCACATTGTCACCCGAAGTAACCTCAGTCCAGTCATTCGGATGGAATGCATCATCAGGAACAACGCCGTTAGTACCCCAGTGCAACGGGTCGCTGTCGTCCGGGAACATAAAGTCGCAGTTGAGATCTGAAACACCGGTTGAAATAGCGTTACCGCCATATTTCATATGAGAACCGTTCTTCCAGTAACCCTGCAGATAGTTGTAATAGTCGGTAGCTTTGGTAGGCTCACCATTGATGCTGCTCGTACCATTTTCGTAGTACACGAAACGACGCATACCGAAACGCTCATCATCAATAATATTGTTACCGAAGTTCACACCATTGATGGCACAGTTGCCAACCGAGTCGTTCTGCTGGAAATACCAACCATCGGGATAGAAAAGGTCTGCATCGTCCGAAAGACGAATCGTATCATACGTACCATTGGGCAGCAGATAGTCTTTCAGTTTGTTGTAGAAAGGATGGCTTGTATTGCTCTTGATTTTAGCAATATCAATCTTGGGGTTATCTTTACCATCGGGATCCATATAAGGACCTTGGAAGAAGTCGATACCTACTGCGGGAGGAATGCCGCTATAGGAACCCGTTCCAGGACCGTCAACGTCTTTACCATTGTAGCAGTAACCGAGACCACGTTTGACATCGCAACCAATAAAGTCGTCATAACCATAACCCAAATCCGGGTCAACCCACTGGCTGAAATAAGTGTTACGCAACTCATAGGTTGAACGGTTGATGATTTCATAGCTATAGAATGTCATATTGTTGATCTCGTCGTTGGTCGAGAAGGCAAAAGCCTGTGCGCGAATCTCAAGACCGATAGGCTGTCCACCAGATTCCATATGAGTGTTGCCCATATCGTTGAACACCCACCAAATAGTCTGGTCGCCTTTCAGAACCTGGTCTGAAAGAAGACCGCCCTTGACGATACCCAGCGAGTCCTCCATTGTACGGAAAGGCTTGTAGTTCTCACCCGGAGCAAGGTTGGCCTTCAATGTACGGGGACACAAAGCATTGCCAAAATCATAGTACGGATAGTCACCGTTCTGATAATTGTAATTGCCATCACCGTCAGCATCGAAGAACGGTGCCAAATAATACGACTGGTTAGCGAAATTGCCGTGAGCAGGCCATTCCTTAATTACCTGAGAGATTGCACCTTCGTCATATTTCTCATTGGCAACAGGAGGATTGGCAGTGTAATCAAACATCTGCATAAATGACTGGACCTCAGCCTGGGTAATTTTGTAATGACGGTCGTAGTAGTTACAAACCTCGATGGTGACATCTGCAGTTCCGTCAATAGTAAGCGGACCCGGCCAATAGTCGTCACCCTCTGAACCGAAACGGAGAGCAGCAAGACGCAACTGGTCGTTGACGTCGGTACCACCAATCCAAAGTGCGGCGCAATAAAGAGGAGTAGAAGTACCGTCTTTCGGGATGTGGTACTGAGTAATACTACCGTCATACCACATATTGCCGTATCCGTTAATCAAAGCACGGACGTTGTTTATATTCAGCTCAGCGGTACTCTGTGCTCTTTTACACACAGCGGCCTTCGACTGCACAGCAGTCTTTGTCGTGCTCTTTTTCTTGCAGGTAGTGCATTCACGAGCCACGGCTGTTCCCATTGTAGCTGAGAACACGAAAGCCAATAAGACTGTTTTAATAAATATATTTTTCATCTCTTAATAATTTTTCGCGTTAGATTATTTAGAATAGGTAAGTCAACGTTACACGAATAGTTCTGGGACCAGACCAGTTCCACGTACCGTTGCTGAGCATTATACTATATATATCGCGGAACGATTGAGGATCAAGATATGCATTGATCACCGACTGTGTCTCGGGGTCTGTCAGATAACCGTCATCCGAGGGGTTACCTGTGACATTGAACACACCGGTAACATTTCTGATATCGAAAATATTCCTAACCGTAACAGCGGCATTAAGTCTTGTCTGAAGATTTTTCTTACCCTCACGCTTGATTTCGATAGGCCAGGTCTTGTCGACCACAACATCGAAATAGAAAGCCCAAGGCATACGAGCTCCACGATAGCTACCCACAATGGTGCGCTGCGTGTTGCTGAACTGTCTGGTGTAAGGACGACCCGACTGGGCAACGGCGAGGAAGTTGATACCAAAATCCTGAAGCGGGTAGATTTCTTTCTTACGGGGATTGCCATCCTTATCCTTTACAGTACGAGTGATAGAGAAGCCTTCGCCCTTGCCAAGACGATAGTCGACATTGGCTTTGAACTCGTGACGACGGTCGTCAGCGATGGGGTTGAGCATCTTAAGGGTTGTGTAACCCTCTTTGATAAGCTCGGACATCGTAGTAGATGTCAAGCCTGTACCTTCAGCATACTGCAGGGTATAGTTGGCATTGATACGAACATTGTTGCTCTGACGCATATCGAACGACAGAGAGAAGCCCTTGATGGTTTTGAAGTCAACATTGTCGAATGAATAGTAGTTCGGGTTCGGGTCGGCACCGGCATACTGTACAATCTGAATAAGGTCGCGTGTCTCTTTATAGTAAGCCGAAATGCTGAGAGCAGCGGTCTTATCCTTGTTCAGAGCCTGCTGGAAACCCAACTCATAGTTGGTGATACGCTCAGGTTTCAAGTTCGGGTTGTTGATATAACCGTTTGCCTGAGTCATATAGAGATAGCTGAAATAATCAGCCTGCCATCCCGAAGAAGGACGACGGGCAATAATGTCATAGTTGGCTTTGAACTGCGACATATCGTTCACCGGGAAGGAGAAAGCGATACGAGGCATAACTACAATCTGAGGATCATAGTCTTTGAAAGCATTTGCCGAAATACGGTTGCCGCTGCCGTTACCGATTGTAGCGGTCTGCTGGCCACCGCCTTCGCCTGTGGTGCGGTATGGTGTAGGTCTACCAGACTCACCAGCCACAGCGCTATGGGATGCTACCTGAACACCGTCAGCATTGTACCAAATACTTCCGTCACGATAACCGCGAATGGTAGGATTTGTAGAGTTGGCATCGTCGACGTAAACTACCCAGTCATCCTTGGCGCCAGCGGGGAAGGCATTGTTAGCCAAACCCGTGGTGTAAGCAGCCATACCATTGTTCAGATCTCCGACAGTGTACGATTCATAAAGCAGATAGGGATCCTTCAACACCATCTGGTTGCCGTCGTAATAGTCGACACGCACACCGACGTTGAAGATAAGATCCTGGAAGAAGAACTTGTCCTGAATATAGCCTGCTGCATAAATCGGCGAGAAAGCCGGCAAGTACTGGAAGTTCTTGTGGCCACGGCTGACAGGATCAAAGAAGTCGTCCAGACTCCAGGTCCTTGCATTGTACTTTTCACCAGTGTGGTCGTAACCGAAATAGCTGACCATCTGGTTGCCACTGTTGAACAGCTCGTTGGCTGAGAACATATTGATTCCGCCAAAGTTGTTGTAGTCTTCCGGTGAATAGCGGTCGATATCCAGCCAATCAGAGCCATTGACATCAAGACCCAAAGCTCTACGCAAAGACTCGTCAAAACAAGTCTGGCCACCACCGTTCAGACGGTTATAGTCAACATAAAGGTCACCGTCGATAAAATGTTCGATAGGACTGGAGAAATCCAACTGCGAAATATGGGCATTGGCAGACTGACGCATCAAAGTCCACAGCTGGTAAGCTGACAGACCATAAGATGCAGCGGTATACTGGTCGTAGTTGAAACCGATTTCAAGGTCGTGACCCTTAACGGTTGCAGCAGCCTTTGCCGATACATAGTAGTAATTGTTTTCACTCTTCGAATACGAAGTGTTCTGGACACCGACATTATAGAAACGACCGTAAACATTAGGTACAATAGTACCATTCACAAGACCATTGAAACTGCGGATACCATCAAATGTTGTAAGATAAGGTGCCAGAGAAGGAATATTGAAAATCTGGGTAGTATAGTTCGACAGAATCGGGTTGTACTCCGACGGAGCCACAAACTGCGAGTTCTCAATCCAACTGTTCTGGATATGGGCAGTCTGTGTAGTACCGTGGTAGTTGTAGTCCGAACGGATTTCATACGACGGAGTCTGGGTTCTTTCGAACGTAGCTATATGACCATATTTGAAAACATCGTCGCCAAACTTCTCATTGTAAGACCGAGTGCTGTAACGGTTGAACATAGCCGAGATGTTGTACATAACCTTTGAAACAGCAGGTTCAATTTTAACATCAGGATTGCTCGGGTCCGAAACAGGCTCAGGATCCTTAAAGCGCTGGGTAAAATCAGCGGTAATCGAGAAGTTCTGAACTTTGTTAACGCCATTGGCCGCATTATGCAAGTTCAACGGGAAGTAGAACAAACTTGTACTTGGACCATAGCTATAGTCGTACTCTCCAGTGAGTACCAACGAAGTCAACTCAGAGAAACGGAAGTCCAATGCAGCCTGCAAATCAATGCTGTAGCTACCAAAGTCGGCCTGACGGTCCTTGCTGGAATAGTAATTCTTGGCATTGGGGCGAGTGATTGTAACGAAATCGCTGGCGCGGAGGTATTCTGCCGAGTAGTTGACAGTGCGTTCAACCGGGTCATAAACGAGAGGCTGGTTCTCGATTTCCATCACCTTGTCGTCATTCACAACCTGATAGCGGCCGTCCTTTGCACGATAATAACCGAACTTCGTATAGGTACCGGAACCCGTGAAACGGAAACCTAAAAATGTACGTTCACCAGTCTTGTTGCCATTCTCATCCTTAAGCGAAGTCTTGGCAAGAGGGCCAGTAAGCCATACAACGAGGCTGTTCCACAGACGATAGTCGAGCAGCGTCTCATATTTCACCATACCCATCAGTTTTGACGAAGGCGGTTTCAGTGTGATAATCTGAGTACCACCGATAGCCTCACCAATGTTGGCCGGTGTACCACCAAGCACAACCTGGATTTCGGCGATGGCCTCCTTAGGAACATTTACACCCGTACGGGTACGCACGTTACCCACCTGGGTAACCATACCTTCCTCACCACGAGCCGTACCCGTACCACCGTCGTTATATCCAACGCCGGCCACGGCAGCGACGATACCTTCAACCGAGTTGGTCGGCATCTTGGCAATATCGTCTGCCGAAATACGAGCACCCGACTCTGGAGTACCAATCTCAATTACAGGAACCTTCTGGGCCTTCACCACCACTTCTTTCAACTGCTGGCCCGACTTGGCCAACTTCTCGTTGTAGACGGTGAAACCAGAAGCCTTAACGTTGATTTCCGTTTTCACGGTGGCGTAGCCCATATATGAGACCTCAATCTCATACTTACCTACTTGCAGACCCTTGATGGTGTAGTTACCATCAAAGTCCGTGCGGGCACCACCCATAATTTGGCCGCCCTGCTTGGCAACGACGTTTGCACTCATAAGAGGCTCACCGGTCTTCTCGTCGGTGATGGTACCTTTCATTGTACCTTGTGCAAAAGCAACCACCTGTGCAGCTAATAGCAGCCCGATCGTTAATAGTACCTTTCTAAACATACTTGTTGTTTTTGTAGAGAGTTAATTATTTATTTTATTTCATTATTTTCAAGCATCTCATCGAATGCCTTTCAGCACTCAACTCGCTCCATAATCGTTTGATAGATGAATGCCTTGCGCAGGTCAAACTCCTCTCCCATCACTCGCGGACGCATTGCTACGTCATCCTGCACCTGTATAGGCTTAGCCTCTTCGTCGTGGACCTCGCTGGTCCAATTGGCGCGGGGGCTCTCATAGGTGAAATAAGTGTCGCCCGCAGGCTCTTCGCTGAATTTCTCCTCTGAGTCCTCAACGTCCCAGACATCTTCAAAAGACGAATCCTCATCCGACTCAAAGATAGTCTGAAACGGATGGGGCTCCGCTGCCGGACGGGGTGCCGCAGTCTGCTGCTGAGCAGCCTTCTTACCCTTTTTGCTGCCGGTAAGAAGACTGCCCACACCCAGTATGGCTATTGTTATGATGATGTCTAAAAAGTCCATCTATCTATTATATATTGATTACATTCTTATTTATTGTCAGCATTGAGTCTCTTGGCCTCTCGCCTCTTGCTCACCTCATAGACAATCGGGCAAGCAAGGCAGACCGACGAGAACACACCGCATACAACGCCAACCAACAGAGCGAAGATGAAGCCACGGATAACCTCGCCGCCGAAGATGAACATCATCAATAGGGTGAAGAACGTGGTACCCGAAGTGTTGATTGTACGTGCCAACGTAGCGTTGATGGCGTCGTTCATATGCTGAACCAGGTCACGTTTCGGATAGAGTGTTCTGTTCTCGCGAACACGGTCGAAGATAACCACCGTGGCATTGATTGAATAACCAATCACTGTCAGCACAGCAGCGATGAACGACTGGTCGACATCCAAGCTGAACGGCAGCAGACCGCGCAGCAAGGCGAACATACCGATAATCAGGATAGTATCGTGCGTCAAGGCAGCCACACTACCGACACCGAAACGCCAGCTGCGGAAACGGATTCCGATGTAAGCGAAGATAACCAACAGACCGCCGAGCACAGCAAGGATAGAATTGCGCTTCATATCTGTAGCCATCGTAGCCTCTACCTGCTCAGACTGGATGATACCGTAGGGATAAACCTCAGCATCGGCAAACTGTTGCAACGATATCTCCTTGCCGTCGTCAGTCTTGTTGAAGTACTGCTTCGTACCGGCAAACAGCTTCTCGTTGATGACCATCTCGTCGGTAATGGTGTCGCTGGCCGACAGATTGTGAGCCTCGCGGTAAGCATCGTAATAGTCTTCGGCGACAATGTTGGTGGTAATCTTCACCTGGTTGTTCGGACCATAGGACTTAACCTCGGGAGCCTCTTCAAACTGCGCTGCCAGACTTGAACGGACATCAACCACATTGACATCCTGGTCGAAACGCACCACATAGGTACGGCCACCGGTGAAGTCAATGCCCATACTCAGATGACGGCCAAAAATGCCGATGAAGCACAGAACGATGGCGCAGATACCGATAATATAGAATACTTTGCGCTTGCCCATAAAGTCAACCTTGGCGTCACGCATAAAATTCTCAGTAAAGCTGAACGAGAAGTTGAGTTTCTTCTTATGGTTCAGCATCCAGTCGATAACCAGACGGGTGATGAAAATGCTGGTGAACAGAGAGGTAACGATACCGATACACAGTGTCACGGCGAAGCCCTGGATGGTGCCCGAGCCGAACATAATCAGCACCAGACCCAGCAGGAAGGTAGTCACCTGACCGTCGATGATAGCCGACATAGCGTTCTTGAAACCTTCGTCGACAGCGTTGGCCAGGCTCTTGCCGGCACGCAGCTCTTCCTTGATACGCTCATAGATAATCACGTTGCCGTCGACAGCCATTGCCATTGTCAACACAATACCTGCGATACCAGGCAGAGTCAACACAGCGCCGATCGAGGCAAGCACACCCATCAGCAAGAACACGTTGGTCACCAAAGCCACAACCGAAACCCAACCGGCGCGGTTGTAGAAGACAACCATATAAATAAGTACTATTATAAAAGCAAGGATGAATGAAACCAGACCCTTGTGGATTGACTCCTGACCCAGCGAAGGACCAACGACGGCTTCCTGGACAATGCGAGCAGGAGCAGGCAGCTTACCAGACTTAAGCACATTGGCAAGGTCCTTGGCCTCGTCAAGGGTGAAGGAACCAGTGATGGACGAGCGGCCACCGGCAATTTCGCCGTTGACTCGCGGTGCCGAGTAAACCTGGTCGTCAAGAACGATGGCTACACACTTTCCGACATTGTCGTGAGTGATGTTCTTCCAAGCGTGGGCGCCTTCCGAGTTCATCGTCATCGAAATCTCATTGCCCTCAGTGTTGCTGAAGTCCTGACGAGCATCGGTAATCACGCTACCGTCAAGTTTGGCCTTCGGGAAATTGGTGTTGCGGTCGTAATCCTCAATCTTGATAGCATAGAGTTCAAATACATTCGAGCCTTCCTCAATCGGCTTCACCGACCACAGGTATTTCACCTCACGGGCATTGACCTTGCCGGCCTTCACGCCTTCGGCAATCATACGGTTGACCGTAGCTGTGTCGGCCTCGGTTGCACGGAACACGATCGGAGGATAAACCGGATAGCCTTGATACTGGGCGAAGAGCGACATCAGAGGATGATCCTTCTTATACTGCTCGCTCTGCTGATCAACTTCATTTGATACAGGCGCGGGCGTTTCTGCCACGGCAGTGCTGTCCACAACTGCATTGCTATCAGCGGTTTCGGCATTCAGATTGGCTTTCGAGGCAAGATACTCATCAGTGGCGGTCAGATAGCCCGAAACTCTGTTATACTCATTCAAAAGACGAGAGTCGGTCATATCGCCGCTATAGGTAGCCCAGAACTCCAACTGAGCGGTACCCTTCAAAAGTTTGCGTACACGCTGCGGATCCTTAACACCAGGCAGCTCGACAAGAATGCGCTCCGAAGCCTGAAGACGCTGGATGGTGGGCTGGGCCACACCGAACTTGTCAATACGCTTGCGCAGAATCTCATAGGTTCTGTCGTATGCGCTGCTGGTCTCTTCTCTAAGTTTTGCAAGGATGGTATTGTTGTCATCGTTCAACGTCGTACCCGTCAGCTGACCACTGAAGTAACCGGCCAGACGCACATCGGGCTTGATAGAAATTATAGCGTCGTAGAACAAGCTGACAAAATTCTCGTTAACAGACTTCTTCTGCTGTTCCAAAGCCATATCGATAGCCTTGTTGAAAACCTCGTCGTTAGTGTAGTTGGCCAGAGCCTTGACGACGTCAACCGTCGAAACCTCCAGCATCACGTTCATACCACCTTTCAAGTCGAGGCCCAGGTTAATCTCGCGAGCCTGGCATTTCTTGTAGGTGAAACCCATCCAGACCTTCTCATTGGCCATAGAATCAAGGTAGTAAGTCTCTTTAGTCGCACGCAGTGAGTCGGTAACTATCGCCGTCAAGTTTTTCAGCTCAGCAGCACTCATATCGTTGCCAGCCTGTCTTTTAAGGCAAGCATCGATGTCACTCTTTCCCTGTGCACTCTCTACATACTTCACAGCGTTAGCCTTAGCCTTGTTCTCAACCTTCCTCGTCGCGAAAGAAAACGACAATTGGAACAAACAAACAAGCACAAAAGCAATCGCCAAAAATCTGATAAGTCCTTTATTCTGCATATCTTACGTGTTAAAGTTTTTTTTAGTTTATCTACATTTTGAATATGCAAAAATAAGAAAAAATCTGGACTTCACAACATATTTTTCAAAAAAAACACTAATATTTAATATAACCATTATTAAAATACTAAAAATCAACCTCTGCCACACACAGAAAAATTTACAACCACACCGAATCGACAGCAACCGCGAAAACCCGCCGAAAGCACTTGCAAAGGGCACCGACACACTCCCCAAAAAGGCGAAAATTAAACCGTCTGAAAACCGGGTTGTAAACATACCAACTCCGGTCGTTGTACAATAGTTGTACAATACTTGTACAATATATGTACAATTGTGAACGTACAAATATTGTACAAGTATTGTACAACTATTGTACAACGACCGGAGTTGGTACAGACTTTTTCCAAAGAAAACAGAAGCAAAATATGATTTATTTTTCGTACCTTTGCACAAAATATCCCGCTATGGAAAACGAGAATAAAAACGCGCAACTATCTGATTCCAATGACAGAAAACAGAATTTGACCGTCAAAGAATGGGATGCCGAGGACCGCCCTCGCGAGAAACTCATCGCCAAAGGCAAAAAGGAACTCACCAATGCCGAACTGTTGGCCATTCTGATAGGCAGCGGTTCGGTGGGCCAAAGTGCTGTGGGACTGGCCAAAGAGATTCTCCACAGCAATGACAACAACCTGTCATTGCTGTCGCGTCAAGGCATTAAGGAGTTGACACACGATTTCAAAGGGATGGGCGAGGCGAAAGCCGTGTCGATTATTGCCGCTTTAGAGCTTGGTTACAGGATGTTAGCAGAGAATGCGGCTCAAAAGGAATACATAATTTCCGACAGCAACGACCTGTTCAACTACATTTGCCCTTCGATAGTCAACCTTCCAGTCGAGGAGTTCTGGGCTATCTATCTTAATATCAAAAGGAAAGCATTGTTTAAACAGCGCATCTCGTTGGGCGGCATTACTGACACACCCGTGGATATACGACGCATATTCGCTACAGCACTGGAAAAGAACGCCGTATACATCGCCGTGGCGCATAACCACCCGACGGGTCACTTGAACCCGAGCCGAGAGGATAAGAATCTTACTTGCAGAATATTAGAGGCTGGAAAGATACTTAATATCGAACTCATAGACCACATAATAGTAGGCATAGGCGAAAACAATCGCCCAGACTACTATAGCTTTCACGACAACGGATTGGTCTAACGTCGCTTGTCAATGGTGAGGCTTACGCCCTCCATCTTGCCGCCAAGAGGCGGATTGAGCTTTGTAACCTTGACCCACACGTGCATCACGCCGGCAAAGTCACCAAGCACGCGGCTTGCTATTCTGTTGGCGACGTGCTCAAGCAGGTGCGACGGTTTCATCATCTCGCTTTTCACTGCCTGATACACCGACAGGTAGTTGACGGTATCATCTATGCTATCAGACACTTGCGCCCGAGAAGTATCGACCTCCAACCGCAAGTTGACGCGGAAACGGGTGCCTATCTTCGACTCCTCGGCAAAACAGCCGTGATAGGCATAGAATTCCATATTCTCAATGTCTATAAACGACATATTCCAAGAGTGTTAAGTGATACGATCGGGCTACACAAGAGCGTCGAACTGACGCAGGAAGCGCAGGTCGTTTTCGAAGTATAGACGCAGGTCGCGTATCTGGTATTTGAGCATAGCCATACGTTCCACTCCCATACCCAGAGCGAAACCGCTATACTCCTTGCTATCAATGCCGCAGGCCTCCAAGACATTGGGGTCGACCATACCGCAGCCAAGGATTTCAAGCCAGCCTGTACCCTTGCAGATGTTGCAGCCCTTGCCGCCGCAGATATTGCACGAAATATCCATTTCGGCCGAAGGCTCGGTGAACGGGAAATAGGACGGGCGCAGACGTATCTGTGTCTGCTCGCCGAACATCTCCTTGGCGAAATAGAGCAGCGTCTGCTTCAAATCGGCAAATGTCACCTTCTTGTCTACATAGAGTGCCTCGACTTGGTGGAAGATGCAGTGGGCGCGAGCCGAGATCGCCTCGTTACGGAACACGCGGCCCGGTGCTATTATTCGGATTGGAGGCTTGTTGTTTTCCATTACGCGCACCTGAACAGAGGATGTATGTGTACGCAAAGCAACTTCTTGTTTACCTTCCTCTTTCTCAACGAAAAAGGTGTCTTGCATATCGCGGGCCGGATGGTCGTGTGGGAAATTGAGGGCCGAGAACAGATGCCAGTCGTCCTCAATCTCTACCGATTCAGCAACGGTGAAGCCGATGCGCGAGAAGATGTCTATTATTTCATTCATCACGACCGAGAGAACGTGGCGGCTGCCCACCTCGGAGTAATCTGTCGGCAGGGTCAGGTCGCTGGTCTGCGACTGCTGCTCCATCTGCTCTACGCTGGCCTTGAATTCTTCTATCTTGGCCTGGGCCGCGGTTTTAAGGCGGTTCAATGCCTGCCCCATCTCTTTCTTCTGCTCGTTCGGCACCGTCTTGAATTCTTCGAAGAGTTCGCTGATTATGCCTTTTTTACCCAGGAATTTTATACGGAACTGCTCGACAAATGCAGCTCGGTCCATCGCCTTTTCCAGCGAGGTCATCTGGATTTCGCGGATGAAATCCTCTATGTTGTTCAACTTCATATACCTTGTAAATATCTGGTTGCAACGCCGTTATCAGCGTTCAATTATCTTGATTTTCATTTTGACATCCTCGAGCGGGCGGTCGCCAGGGCCGCATTTCACGGCAGCGATCTTGTCGATGACATCCAAGCCGTCGATGACCTGGCCAAAGACTGTATAGTCATAGTCGAGATGTGGGGTACCACCCACGGTGGTATAGGTTTCAATCTGCTGTTTATCAAATGTCTTGCCCATCTGCTGAGCCATCATCTGCAGGCGTTCCTGTGGCCACACGTTACCCTGTACTATATAGAACTGGCAGGGCGACGACGCCTTGGTAGGATTGACCATATCGCCTTGACGGGCAGCGGCGAGAGCACCTTTCCTGTGTATCAGGCCGGGCACAAACTCGGCGGGGACGGTATAGCCCAGGTTGCCGTCACCGAGCATCTGGCCCGGCCGGGCATCCTTCGATTTGGGATCTCCACCCTGAATCATAAAGTTATTTATAACTCTGTGGAACAAAAGGCCATCATAGAAGCCCTCATTTACCAACTTTAGGAAATTGTCACGGTGTTTTGGTGTCTCGTTATACAGCTCCACCGTCATATTTCCATAGGAAGTTTCAATTAAAACGTAATATTTTTTTTCAGCAGTTTTCATCTGGTTATTAGCGACTTGAGCGTGGCAGGAAGTTAGTGTTGCGAAAAAAAGCAACAAAAAAGTCATTTTTTTTATTTTCATACCATATAAAATTATTAATTTTGCAATGCAAAAATAGTGAAAAAAATTGTAATAGCAGAAAATAAAACTCAATTTATGAAGAAAAAAATTTTAGCCCTCGTATGCCTCTTTTTAATAGGCGGATTATCAACTCTCTATTTTGTCTCCTGCGACAAAGACACGAATTGTTATGTTCGAATCACAGTTGTTGACGAGGTGACACACCTGCCAATTCAAGGCGTTTTTGTAAAAATTGACATCGACAATAGTTATGTAAATGCACAGGGTTACACCGATGCCGCCGGCAATTTCGACACTGTCTTCTCGGCTCCCGCTCTGTTCAACGTCGCGGCAGAATATGAGACTGGCTACGACTCGGTCTACACCCGCGAACTTTTCTACTGCTACCGCAAGGGCAACAACACGATACGTCTGAAGGAGGGCGACACCGTTTATTCGACCATCAACCTGGAAACAGAGGTTCAGCACGTATACCGCAACGGCAAATAACACCCTTGCGCTATGAACAGCCAGTTTAGCGAGAATGACTTGCAACAAATTGCAAGTATGGGTCTTACGCCCGAAAAAGTGCTGCAACAGATAGAGAATTTCCGCAAAGGATTCCCGAAATCGAAGCTTCTGGATGCTGCCACCGTTGACAACGGCGGAATTATACGTATGTCTGATGACGACATCCGACGCTATTCCACTGCATACAAGAAACTTGCAAGCGGAAAGAAGATACTTAAATTCGTGCCGGCCTCAGGAGCTGCAACACGTATGTTCAAGGATCTTTATGCATTTTCGTCCACTTACTTCGGCGTAGCCTACAACTTTGAAAAAGAGTTCCCTACGGTAAAAGAATTCCTCCAGCACATACGCACCTTTGCTTTCTTTGAAGATCTGAAGGCTTGTATGGAGCGTTCGTCGCTTGATTTCGGCGACTATATGGACCGTGGCGACTTCACAACCGTCATCAACTATCTGCTTAAAGAGCAGTATCTTGGCTACGGATCGTTGCCCAAAGCACTGCTTAAATTCCACAGATATGGCGAGGTAAGCCGCACTCCGCTCGAGGAACATATTGTAGAGGGCGCCTCCTATGCTCGATGCAATGACGGCAAAGTGCATCTGCATTTCACCGTGTCGCCAGAGCATAAGCCACTCTTCCGCAAAAAGATTGCCGAAGTCAAGAAGTACTACGAGTCGAACCTCAACATCCAACTTGACATAACATTCTCGGAGCAAAGGCATTATACTGACATTATCGCCGTTGACGAATACAACAACCCCATCCGCGATGACGATGGGAAACTGGTGTTCCGTCCCGGTGGTCACGGTGCATTGATTGAGAATCTGAATGACTGCAATGCCGACCTTATATTTATAAAGAATATAGACAATGTGGTGCCCGACTGGATGAAGCACACCACCATTATCTATAAGCAAGTGTTGGCAGGTCTCCTGCTCGAGCTTCAGGCACAGACATTTGAGTATATGAGCATTCTCGGGCAGAAACCCGACAAGAAGACTCTGCAGAAAATAGCCCGATTTGCCAAAGACAAGCTGCAAATAGCTTTGCCTGCCGACTTCTCAAAAAAGAGCGACCGCGAGAAAACCGCTATTCTGCGCAGAAAGCTCAACAGACCTATAAGGATTTGCGGTATGGTAAAGAACCAAGGCGAGCCTGGCGGCGGCCCGTTCTTTACCGAGAATACACAAGGAATCAAGAGCTTACAAGTCGTGGAGACTGCACAAATCAACCGTAAAGACCCCGAACAGGAGAGAATCCTTACATCCTCCACGCACTTCAATCCCGTCGATTTGGTTTGCGGCACCAAGGACTACCGTGGACACCGTTTCAACCTGCGTAAATATGTTGATCCTGCCACAGGTTTCATCAGCAAGAAGACCAAAGGAGCCGTGACGCTAAAATCGCAAGAGCTACCTGGCCTCTGGAACGGAGCTATGGCCGAATGGATAACCCTATTTGTCGAAGTGCCGCTGGCCACATTCAACCCCGTAAAGACCGTCAATGACCTGCTTCGCAAAGAGCATCTTGAAGGATAAATATTCGTTAAAAATAGAAAATTATTTGTGCAGTCCAAATAATTGATGTATCTTTGCAAAACCTTTTCGGGAGAAGAATTTTCTTTTTCCAACTAACAATCAAGAAGTTGAACAATAAAATTATAGTGTATTATGGGTATTAATGCTAACAAAAAAGTCAAGAGAAGAAAAGTGAGAGTTCAGGGCAACAAGAACTCCACGAACAACTGGGGTCTGAATGCTGCTGGTTGGAACGCTGTCCACAAAGCCATCATCAACGCTGAATAAGCGATACCCTTTTGTTAAGAAAGAAAAAGCATCGGAGATTTCCGATGCTTTTTTTATTGCACAATCAGACGCTCTAAAAGCGGCCATTCAGTCTATTAAAACCAAGGGCTACAATGCCAATTGACGGCCGTCCAGTTTAGCTTCCACCAAATCATCGCCTTTATACACCAGTTTGAGGGAGAAGAAAGGCTGTCCAGGGTCCATAATCAAGCGTAAGAAGATGCGGTCGCCCGGCCAGAGGGTAAGGTCAAAAAGACGCTCTTTATCTACCCATTCAAGAACGCCCTCGTTACAGTCAGGCAATTCAGGAACGAGAGAGGTTGCATCCCCCTCATTGGCAGGCAAGACACCCGAGTTCCAACGGTCGGCAGTGAAGAGATGCATATACTCGCAAGGCCAAACATCAGATATAAAGGTGACAATACCGCGATAGCGCCACGAGGTGACAGCAAGGCCAGTCTCCTCATTCACTTCACGCAGCATACACTCGTCGGGGCTCTCATCGGCCTCGCACTTACCCCCTACCCCAATCCACTTGTCGTGGCTGGCGTCATTGGCCTTTTTGACGCGGTGCAGCATCAGATACTGGCCGTTGCGCTCAAGATAGCATAAAGTAGTCTGTTTCATACACGAAAAGCACTAAACAAATGCCGCCCGCTGCGCGGGCGGCATTTTGCTATTCCAAGGCCGCGCCTGACGGCGCGGCCCAATGAATCTCTTAGAGCGTGAACACAGGCTCGATGAGGGTCTTGCCAAGCTCGATAGCCTCTTCATTCTGAGGAATGAGAGCGTGGTGACGAGCGGGCAGAGATTTCTCGAGGCCCTTGTGGATGAACTCGCTGCCAACGATGGGTTTCAGTTTCAGGAAACCACCGAGGACAATCATATTGAACACCTTAGCGATACCCTTCTCGGTAGCCTTCTCCGTTGCAGGGATCTTGTAGATGTTGATGTCGCGACGTGTAGGCTCGTGGGTGATGCCGTTCGGGTCGTAGATCAGCATTCCGCCAGGCTTCACGCTCTTCTCAAACTTGTCGAGCGACT
>JAEEGH010009471.1_pt1 | contig 22713 bp, 20 predicted proteins | sample 9134181 | NCBI WGS metagenome assembly JAEEGH01 (sample SAMN16246544, study PRJNA631951) | gut metagenome | biome: gut microbiome; feature: rumen; material: DP-attached | host: Bos | place: Iran: Karaj | collected 2018-10
AACCGTTTGAACATGCAGACGGGCAATCCCTATCTGAAACCAGTTAAGTACCACAACATAAATACAATGGCTATGTGGAAGTGGCTCTATCTCAATGTCAACTTCTCCCATTGCGTAGATCCCATCCTTTATACGGCAGAAAGTTTGGAGAACGATAGCAAGGTAAACCTCGTTACCCACAGGAACTACGACCATGCCGATTGGATCACAATCACGCTGGGGGCACAGAAGAATGTCAAATTGGGTCACGAAGTCACATGGACTCCGCAATACAACATATCACTGATGAAGCCGTGGCTTAAAGCGGAGTTTCTGGGTGAACAGAAGAGTTTCAATCAGCCCATGCTGTCGTTGCAATTGGGCAACATCGTCACGTTTCCTCACGACTGGCTCGTGCAGGCCGATTTCAACATGCACACCCACGGCAACAGCGGCGCAAATGCCAAATTCGACTGTACTAATCCTATTCTTTCACTTAGTGTCAGCAAGGACTTCCTACAGCGCCGCTTTAACGTCAAACTGACGGGCAACGACCTCTTCAACGGGGCCATCAATCGCTTCACGCTCTACAGTAACCGCATGATGTTCCGCAAGATGGAGGACAACGACTCACGCTGCGTGCAGCTCTCCCTGCGCTATCGCTTCAACGTCACGCCTTCGAAGTACAAGGGCACTGGTGCCGGTAATGCAGAGAAGAACCGACTGTAAAAACAAATGGCGTTTCGGTATCAACAGGGTCTTACCTGCTTCATCATTACAACCAAAGGAAAGAATCACTTGGTACGGAACGCCATACCATTCACGTCCACATGCAGAAAGAAAGGGCTCCAAAGCATGTTGCTACGTTGCAATAGAATGCATAAACAAACACGCTCTCAATTCATTTTACGGCAAATCAGCAACAAATGGTCTTTTTCGCCTGCCGTAGTGGCAAAAATATAGGTATCACCGCCATCTTTCAGGTGCAGTCGCTTGCGCAATTCCGCCACCGAGAGGGGGAAGTTGCGCACGGCAATATTGGCACTGTCGATGCCGCTGAGCGCCGCTTTCAGCTCGCGTTTGTTCATCGTGGTGACACGTACAATCTCAAACTGACGACCAGGGAAATCACCGATGAAATGGGGAGAAACAAACAAATGGCTGTTCTTTCCCACGGGTTGTACACCAAACCGCTCTGCCACCGCACCGAAACAACCGGCTTTCATGATGCTGGCATTGGGCTCATAGAGAAAGAGCGAGTCGGGAGATGAGAGACGGGAAGGATCAGACACAGGCAGGTCACCATACAACAGGTCACCGCTGACCTCGAAGACATCGTCGTTGTTCACACAGAAAAGACGGAATGCCTCGGACGATTCTCGCGAAAGAACCAGCAACAGTTCCTTACACTCATTACCAACGGAGACGATATGCACTTCCGTCACGCTCCAGCAGCCTGTCGCCCGCAACTCGGCGACCGCCTGATGCCAGTCGAGCATGGGCGAGAGCTTGAGCATACAGAAATGGCATTTTTTGGCGATTTCATCGCTAATAGCCACCACATCGGGCGTACAGTCGGCTATTCCGAAAGTGCGCTGACCGTGCTCGTCGCGGCGGGCTGGGTCGATGTATATCAGATGGACCGGCTGCATCTGACGCAGATAGTCAACGCCATCGCCACAGACCACTTCGGCATGTGGGATTCCCAGCAACTGGAAATTATGGCGGGCAGCATCGCAAAGATGCTCCTGACGCTCCACATACACCGCCTTCGGGAACTGTTTTGCCAGAAAAGAGAAGTCCACACCGAAACCTCCCGTCAGATCGGCCATACTCCGCTGCTGCTGTCCATCCAGCAGGCGGGCGGCAAGAGTGGCCTTATAACGGGCTGTCTGCTCACTGCTGCATTGTTCCATGGAGAGATGAGGCGGATAGATCAGGCCCTCGACGACTGCCCACGAAGGCAGTTTCTGGCGCGCCTTCTGCCGTCCCGCAATCTGCTGCAAGGCAAAAGGCAGGTCAACATCGCCCGTACGAGGTGCACGCAAAGCCAATTGGCGCACATCGTCGTCGGCGTGTTGCCGGATAAAGTCGAGGGTCTGCTGATTCATGTTGCAAAGATAACAAATAATCATGAAAACGCCATCGCCGGACCGCCATATTCTAATCAGGCATCAAATAGGTTGCAACTAACCGATAAATTACATGCTAATCAGGCATCAATCGCAAGCTAACTAAGCATCAATTACAACCCAATCAGGCATCAATTCGACCTTAATCAGGCATCGATTACAAATTTCGGGCAAATGGCACACGCGGACGTCACTGTGCAACGGTGTTCTTTTATCCGGGATAAAGGACTATCGGGAACGCACGAGGGATGTTCAGCGGTGAGAAAAAAGGAATAAACTGACGAGGGGTTGGAAAGAGAAAGGAACAAACAGAAATGTGAAAACTATCTTAAAAAAAGACGTATTCTCTTGCTGCATTCGGAAAAAGTATATACCTTTGCAGCCGGTTCTCTGAAATATTGACAGAAGAAAGGGGCGTAGCCCAGTTGGTTTAGAGCGCTGCAGTCACATTGCAGAGGTCATCGGTTCGAGCCCGATCGTCCCTACTTCTTGTTCGTTTCACCACATTTCCATCTTTTTTTTATTTCACTCTACATATTCATCCACTGGCGGCGCTCTGTGTCGTCCATTTTTTCTATGGCATAACGCAAGGTGGTACGGTGCATCTCGTGCACATGCTGCCGCAGGAAGTCGCGGAGCAAATCCATACTGACCTGCTTCCCCATCTCGCGGAGCATCCATCCAACCGCCTTGTGCATCAGGTCGTGGGAATGACGCAGGTGCATCTCGGCATAGCGCAGGCACCATGAAGGGTCGCCCTCTTGCGTGGTGGCGAGTGTGCAGATGATGCTCATGCGCTGTCGCCACAAACTGCTGCTGCGGGCCAGGCCGTCTATCAACTGCTGCTTGTCACCAAGATGCGTGGGAAGCAACAACCACCGCCCGAGAATCTTCGGGGCCGAGAGGTCGACCAAATCCCAGTTGTTGGCTTGTTCGGCATATTGAAGATAAAGCTGAACGATGGCGTCGCGTCCGGCAATGGCGGTCTCGTCGGCAGTCAGCCGTTTGGTTGCCAGCGCCTCGAAACGGCTCACCAACAGGAGGAACCCGCACAACCGCACCTCATGCCAGCGGCTCGTCAGCAACTCGGGAATCTCGGAAAGAGGCATCGCCTTGGCAGCCTTCACCACTTCCCGTGTCTGCGGAACCTTCAGACCCAGAAACCCATCACCCTCGCCGTAATCGCCAGGAGCGGTCTTGAAAAACCCCATCAGCACCTCGCGCTGACGCTCGTTGCGCTGCGACTCCATATACAGGATGACCTCTTTTGCCGTTTTCATCATGTTGCAAAGATACATAAAAATAATAACTTTTTCGAAAATCAGCTTTCATAATCTTCCGTTTCTTCGATATAATTCCTATATTTGCAGAAACAAAAACCTAAAGATGATGAAAAGAATACTGCTGTTTATCGCATTGGTTATAGGTGCCGTCGGCCTCAACGCCCAGACCTATCCCCCCACGAACACCCCGAAACTGGAGTTCGCAATGCAACTGAGAGTGACGCTTGGCGAGACCTATGCCGTCGGTGACACGCAGCACGGACGACGTATTGTGATTCCTATCACGGGTGGAACATTCGAGGGACCGCTCGTCAAGGGTACGATTCTGAACGGGGGTGCTGACTATCAGCTGGCCAATCGTGAGGGAAACCGCACCGAACTGGAGGCTATCTATTCAATAAAGACCGACGACGGCGTGTATATCCATGTGCGCAACCGCGGAATTATCTACAATGGAAAAGACGCAAACGGCCAGCCACAGTTCTATTTCAAGGCTGCGCCACAGTTCGAGGCACCTATAGACAGCCGTTATGCCTGGCTCAATAATGCCATCTTCGTGTGCGAGCCGGAGTTCAGCAGGGAGTTCAAGGGTATTGTGCTGAATGTGTGGAAGGTGGTGTAGACGGAAGAGTATGAAACTGCTACACGCAGATCATTCTCCAGCTTTTTCCCCCATTTCATCGATATATTTCTGCATTTGCTCACGCTCTGACACCCATTCGTCAGAGTCGGATTTCGTGAGCATGTCAGTAATAGACCACTGCTCTTTACCTTCTTTCTTCAGCTCCAAGCAGACAGGCTGCTGACCATTGCAGTTAGTGATGGTAAGATAGACCGTAGCCGCAGTGGGATCATTGCGGACATTTTCTATCTTGCACGCCAGATCCTCACACCAGTCCTGCCCCTGAATCCAGTGGTCAGCATCACGAAAGCCCACCATTCCGGTCTCTTTCGAGTCAATGGCACTGATGAGCGAGTCGAGCTGCAGGTAGTCTTCAGAGAAATATTTCTTGTCGAAAACGGAGGCGCTGGGAACCTCTATGTCGTTGATATGACGCAGGTACGCATCAAACACATCCTTGTAGACACCCTTCACCCAGCCACAGACGGCCAAAGAGTCGGCTTTCGGGTCGAAAGACTCGGTCAGCTCGCCATTTTTATCCATTCCATCGGCCTCTTTTCCGTCGGACTGCCGGCCGTTCATATGGCAACCGGCCAACAGGCAGGCAGCCACACACATAAATACTATTTTTCGCATGATAAAACGATATCTCTATAATGACTTTGCAAAAGTAGTGTTTTTCACGCAATCGACCAAGAAAACTAAACGCAAATATTCTTAGCGAGGCGCACCACGCATAGACAGCCATAGTCAAGGCACCGGTGAACCGACATTTCCAGCAACGAAACAGAGGCTCAAGGAACTGCGTTTTCTTAGTGTTTCGACGATGGTTTCAGGAACTCCACGGTCGTTCCCTCGTCACGAACGGAAAGCCGGATGTTGCACCCCTCTACCATCGGCAGGTTCAGCCCGCTGTGATGGCCGATGGGGAAATCGTAGCATACAGGAATGGGATAATGCTGCAGATAGTGATGAAGCATGTCGTACATATCACTGAATCCACTTTCAGGAGCTTTGTATTTCGAGAAATGACCGACGATGATACCGCGCAACTGCGACAGGATACCGCGTATCTCGAGCAGATGGAGCATGCGGTCGACCTTCGACATGGCCTCGCCGGTGTCTTCAATGAACAGGATCAAGCCCTCGTCAGCACGGTTCAGAAAATCGTATTCCGACCCTGCCAGACCGCAAAACACCGACATATTGCCACCGACAAGCACGCCAGAAGCCTCGCCCGTCTGATTAAGGGGATGGGAATCGACACGATAGGTGGGCAGATGGCCTTGCAGAATGTCATGAAGCATGGCGTTGACGGAGTCGCGCACAGGAGTGTTCATCGACAGTCCCTCACACATGGTACTATGGATGCTCATCACGCCTGCCGACACCTGGGCACTATGCAGGGCCGTCACGTCGCTGAAGCCCATCAGCCATTTAGGATGGTCGGCAAAATCATTCAGTGGAACTCGCATCAACAACTGAACGGCACCATCGCCGCCACGACTGCACAGGATGGCGCGCACAGAACGGTCGCGCAACGCCCATAGTAGATCGGAGGCCCGCTCGTCGGCGGTTCCGGCAAAACCATGGTCGAAACAAAGGGCGTGAGGACCCACAACAGGCACATATCCCCATGCCTGCAACGCCTCACATCCTTTCACAACAACAGCGGTATCGGGCGTGCTGGACGGTGAGATGATGGCTATGGTATCGCCTTGTCGCAACGGCTCGGGCATCACCAATGGTTTCTGTGCATAGGTGGTGACCCCTAAAAAGACCAACAAAAAAGCGAAAAACCTCATCATCTGTCTGACTCCTTATTAATAAATACCAGCGGAAGGACAACGCCTCTCACTCCGTCGATTCATCAAAAACATAAAAACCTGCCTCACTCGGGTGGTCGAGCACCATACTGCGGGGATTTTCCTTGGTCAGCAACCAGGCCATCCAGATGTCGCCGGCTGCTGCGGCAATGAACAAAACACCGAAGATGATCAAAGGAAGACTGCCGATGACCAGTCCGGCAACAGAAGGAATCACGCCCAGCACCACAAACGGCATCAGGCAGGCCACCTGATAAGGACGGATTCTCATTGGCTCATCACAATGGCAATAGGGTGTCAGATATTTCCAAATGACACCAAAGCTGATGCTCTTCCAGCCCCGTTTGGCATAACATGCCCATGTCAGCCCGTGAATCAGCTCATGGACAACAATACCTACGACAAAGCCTATGAGAAGACATAAGCCCTGATGAGTGCTGAAAAAGCCGGTTCCATCGGACTTTTCCGTGCCTTTGCCCATCCAAATCAGGAAATAGGGAACCATGAACACCACTGCCGATATCGCGAAAAGCACGATAGCAAACAGATTGGCCTTTCTAAGGTCTATGGCTACTTTCCGACCGTTCTTTCCTTCTATCTCTTCCATCATCGTCTTATTTTGCATGAACATGTTTCACATCTATGTTTATCATGATGAACATGCAAAAATACAAAATATTCTACAGAATCGCAAAAAAGGAGCAGAAAGTTGCACGTTTGTTATTCATTATAACGCCTCGTCGCGCAAAACGATGCACGGAGAGTCCGTGTTTTTATAATTGCCAGTGAAAAATATAAGCTTTATAGAGGGGGGCATAGCTGGCAACAAAATGCTGCTGTTTTGCGTGTTGCTGTGGCACAGCAACAAACTCCAGCCTCCCTCCAAACTCCAGCCCCCTCAATCTTTAGCCTCCTTCGCAAATGGCTCTTGCCATATCGTTCAGCATGAGGCATTGCTCCCTCTTGATTGTTTTCTTCTCGTTATGATGGTCCCAAGGAGCAAGGATCAGCAGTTGTCCTCGGGCACAAGCATCCATTCGCTGCCCACCTGGCTTCGCCAGATCGGTAAAGCCGTTCTCCTGCAGATAGATGAGCGGAAGCCCTTCGTCAAAGGCTGCCCGCATGATGGCCTTCTCGCCCTTTGAGATAGCTGGCGACACCAGCACCGCTCCTTGTCGTGCCGCCTGCAGACAGGCAGCGAGTTTTGCCTGCAAGTCTGTCTCGGAGATGCTCCTCGAGCACTGCACCCGCAGTTTGAACGGCCGCTCTAAGAGGAACCGGTTACCGATGGCTGAGAAAGTAATACCGCCATAATGCAGTCCTCGCTGTACGCGGAAGAGGTCGGGATACTCCCTTTTCATCAGCAGTCGTCGAGGGTTGTCCTTCAGATAGTTGAGCCACCGTTCCAGCTGACCGTCCCGAAGCAATATCTGGTCGTTAAAACCCTTGGCGAAGAGCAGCCCGTTATCACGACTCGCCTTGGCATGTTGCTGTGCCACAGCAACAACCTCTACAGGCATGATCTGTCTAAACGCCTGGTTGCAAGCCTGCTTGACACCCAGCAGCACCTTTCCCAGCGGTTTCTCCATCTTCTCTTTTACAAAAAGGATGGCATGAAGGTGGTCCGGCATCATCTGTAAGGCCACCACCTTCACCTCCCGGTGATGGCTGCCTATTGTTTTCCAAATCTCCTCCACCGCCCTGCCCAGTGGCAACAACTCGATGTGGGGTGCGTCTGGCGATGGCTCTACCGCATCACTGCTCCCCACCACCATTCCTAAGAGCGGTTTCCGCCCTTCAGTCACCATCGTCACCAAGTATATCCGCCGTGCCGTGTAGTCATTGTCCACACAGCGTCGCAGCATCGAAGGTTTCTTCTTTCCAGCAAATGGTTTTTGTTTTTCAAAAGTAGCTCTATCCATACCGTTTTCCGTTATGCAAAGATACAGTTTTTTCTTGGATTCCAGCGAAACAGTAACAAAAAGATAAAGCTTCATGGAGAAACTAGCTAAACAAAAAAGGGAGATGGTTACCCGCAAAACAAAAAGAGCGCCACAGGTATAGTCTGCAGCGCTCTTATTATATAAAAGGTAAATCCTTAGTCGGCCAGCTTAGCCTTGATGAACTCGCGGTTCAGGCGGGCAATGTTGGCGATAGACTCGTTCTTCGGGCAGACGGCCTCGCAGGCACGGGTGTTGGTGCAGTTACCAAAGCCGAGCTCTTCCATCTTGGCCATCATAGCCTTGGCGCGCTTGGCAGCCTCGGGACGGCCTTGTGGCAGAAGTGCCAGCTGGCTGACCTTCGAGCTGACGAAGAGCATGGCCGAGCCATTCTTACAAGCAGCTACGCAGGCACCGCAACCGATGCAGCTGGCGCAGTCCATAGCCTCGTCGGCATTCTGCTTGGGAATGAGGATGGCGTTGGCATCCTGAGCCTGACCAGTGCGGATGGTGGTGTAACCACCGGCCTGGATGATCTTATCAAAGGCGTTACGGTCTACCATGCAGTCCTTGATAACGGGGAAACCAGCAGAGCGCCATGGCTCAACGGTGATAACGTCACCGTCGTTGAAGCGGCGCATGTAGAGCTGACAGGTAGTAGCTCCGCGCTCGGTCTTTCCGTGTGGAGTACCGTTGATGTAGAGAGAGCACATACCGCAGATACCCTCGCGGCAGTCGTGGTCGAACACGAAAGGCTCCTTGCCTTCGTTGATGAGTTCCTCATTGAGGATATCCAGCATCTCGAGGAATGAGGTATCGTCGGGAATATTCTTCATCTCGTGGGTGTCGAAGTGTCCCTTTTCCTTCGGTCCGTTCTGACGCCAGAACTTAATTGTAAATGAAATATTCTTTGCCATAATTTTATGATCTTCGATGATTAAAAGCTTCGCCTCAGCAGAGCTCAAGCAAGCTTGGCTCTGCACATTCGGCTTGCATATTAATTCTTGTAGTTACGTGTTTGTACCTTAATTGCCTCATACTCAAGCGGCTCCTTGATCAGCTCGGGATCCTTGCCTTCGCCTTGATACTCCCAGCAGCCTACATAGAAGTAGTTCTCGTCGTCGCGTTTGGCCTCGCCTTCCTCCGTCTGATACTCCTCGCGGAAATGGCCGCCACAAGACTCGTTACGAGAGAGTGCGTCGTGAGCAACGAGCTCACCCATGGTGAAGAAGTCGCGCAGGTGGATAGCCTTGTCGAGCTCGATGTTCAGGCCTTCCTTCTTTCCAGGAATGAAGAGGTTGGTATCGAACTCCTTCTGCAGTTTCTTCATCTTCTCCAGACCGGTCTTCAGACCTTCAGCTGTACGACCCATACCTACATACTCCCACATGATGTGGCCGAGTTCCTTGTGGATAGAGTCAACAGAGCGCTTGCCCTGAATGCCCATGAGGCGGTCGATCTCCTTCTGTACGCCCTTCTCAGCCTCATCGAACTCAGGCAGGTCGGTAGAGATACGCGGCCAAATCTCCTGATCGGCGAGGTAGTTCTGGATGGTGTAAGGCAGCACGAAGTAACCATCGGCCAGACCCTGCATCAGAGCCGAAGCACCCAGACGGTTAGCACCGTGGTCAGAGAAGTTACACTCACCGATAGCGAAGAGACCCTTGATAGAGGTCTGCAGCTCGTAGTCTACCCAGATACCGCCCATGGTGTAGTGGATGGCGGGATAGATCATCATTGGCTTGTAGTACTTCACACCGTTGATCTCGTTGGCAACGTCGCCGGGGAACACGTCGGTAATCTCCTCGTACATCTCGAAGAGGTTGCCATAACGCTGCATAATCTGGTCGATGCCCAGGCGGTTGATTGACTCAGAGAAGTCGAGGAACACAGCCAGACCGGTGTTGTTCACGCCGAAGCCGTGGTCGCAACGCTCCTTGGCGGCACGAGAGGCCACGTCACGAGGAACGAGGTTACCGAATGCGGGATAGCGGCGCTCCAGATAGTAGTCGCGATCCTCCTCAGGAATCTCCCAACCTTGTTTGGTGCCAGCCTGCAATGCCTTGGCGTCCTCAATCTTCTTCGGTACCCAGATACGGCCGTCGTTACGCAGAGACTCTGACATCAGTGTCAGCTTAGACTGCTTGTCGCCGTGAACGGGGATACAGGTGGGGTGAATCTGCACGTAAGAGGGGTTGGCCATGTAAGCACCCTTGCGGTAGCACTGAATGGCGGCGGTGCAGTTACAACCCATAGCGTTGGTAGAAAGGAAGTAAGCGTTACCGTAACCACCAGTGGCGATAACGACGGCGTTGGCGCTGAAGCGCTCCAGCTTACCGGTGACGAGGTTCTTGGCGATGATACCGCGGGCGCGGCCATTGACGATCACCACGTCTTCCATCTCGTAACGGGTATAGAGTTTCACCTTACCTGCCTGTACCTGGCAAGAGAGCGAGCTGTAAGCACCGAGCAGCAGCTGCTGACCGGTCTGACCCTTAGCGTAGAATGTACGAGACACCTGAGCACCACCGAACGAACGGTTGGCCAGCATGCCGCCATACTCACGGGCGAAAGGAACACCCTGTGCTACGCACTGGTCGATAATATTGTTAGATACTTCAGCCAGACGATATACGTTAGCCTCGCGTGCACGGTAGTCACCACCCTTCACGGTATCGTAGAACAGACGGTAAACAGAGTCACCATCGTTCTGATAGCACTTGGCGGCGTTGATACCACCCTGAGCAGCGATAGAGTGAGCACGACGGGGAGAGTCCTGGATGCAGAGATTAATCACATTGAAGCCCATCTCACCGAGAGAAGCGGCAGCACTGGCACCGGCCAGACCTGTACCTACGACGATCACGTCGAGCTTCAGCTTATTCTTTGGGTTTACCAGACGCTGGTGTGCCTTATAGTTGGTCCATTTCTCAGCTACTGGTCCTTCAGGAATTCTTGAATCTATTACTTTAGCCATAACTTTTTTTCAATTCTAAATTCTTAAATTACAATTAACGAGGCGGCTCAGCTAAGACTGGGAGCGAAACCGAACCAGAATGCCAGCACCACGATGATGAACAAAGCGATGAGAATGGTAGTGTAAATCAGACCGATAAGCTTCCAGCGGCAGAACCATGTCTTACCATTCCAGCCGAGTGTGTGCATAGCACTCCAGAAACCGTGAGAAAGGTGGAACCAGAGAGCCACCAGCCATACAATGTAAAGAACCGAGAATACAGGGTTCTGGAAAGTAGTAATCATCTTTCCGAAACCATCGGCGGGTGCCGGGTCGAAATGGATAGAGGGGAACAACTCGGCAAACATCATGTTGTACCAGAAGTTGAACAGGTGCAGCAACAGACCGAGCAGGATGATGATACCCAGCACGAGCATGTTCTGGCTGGCCCACTCTACCTTTTCAGGCTTGTCGGTAATAGCGTAACGCTCGCTACCACGGGCACGACGGTTCTGCATGGTCAGAATGAAAGCATAGACAATGTGAATCACAGCCAGCGCAGCCAGACCGAGTGTTGCCACTACAGCATACCAGTTGGCGCCGAGCAATTCACAAATCGTGTTGTAAGCCTCTCCTGAGAAGAGGGCAGCGACGTTCATGCAGCAGTGGAACGTCAGGAAAAGGATTAGCGCAATACCCGTTACGGACATCACCACTTTCCTACCAATAGATGAATTGATTAACCACATAAATGATTGATTTTGATTATAAATATTTGATTATTAGATGTTTAATATTAGATTGCAAGTGTTTTCACTTTCATCATGGCATCATTTTTAACGCGTCTTATGGGCACGCAATACCTATTTATAAGTATTTTCATGCCCTTTGTGACTGCAAAAATAGTATAATTTGGCGACAATTCAAAGCATTTTCGAAAAAAAATAAATATCTTTGCAGAAGATATGTCGTTTTTTTGCTTGGCAGAAGGGCGTTCCAACAGCACAGAAGCGCTTTCGACAACCACAGAGGGGCCTTCGGGAACCGCAGAGGAGCCTTCGGTTATCACAGAGCAGCCCTCGGCAGACGTTAGTAAGGCCTTCGCTTCAGCAAGCACATTTTTTGCTACTCATATTACATCAAATACTAACAATATCTGAAACATGAAAGATATTAAACGCATTGTTTTGACAGGTGGACCTTGTGCCGGAAAGACCACGGCGCTGGTGAAAGTCATCGACCATTTCTCTGGACTGGGCTATAAGGTGTTCACCATTCCCGAGGTTCCTACGATGTTCACGCAGGCCGGTATGAACTACCTGACCGACAACCCGGACTTCTTCTACGAGGGCGAGAAGGCGACATTGGAAATCCAGCTGGCCCTGGAAGACAAGTTCATGCGGATGGCACAAGCCTGCACAGAGCCCGCCGTCATCGTCTGCGACCGCGGTGCCATGGACATCTCAGCATACATGAAACCCGAGATGTGGGAGAAGATTACCCGTGAGCTGGGGACCACCACACAGGAGTTGCGCGACAACCGCTACGATGCCGTGCTCCACCTGGTCAGCGCGGCTGATGGTGCTGAGCAGTTCTATACCACCAGCAACAATGCCAGCCGTAACGAGCCGGAAAGCGAGGAAGGACTGAGAATCGCCCGTCTGCTCGACAAAAAAGTAATCGAGGCATGGACAGGACACTCGCATCTGCGAGTCATCAACAATCAGGATGATTTTGATGCGAAGCTGAAACGCGTGCTAAAAGAGATTACCCACGTACTCGGACTGCCGCAGCCCATCATCGAAGAGCGTAAATATATCGTCGAGGTGACTGGCGAGATGCCCGACAGCATCGACAGCGAGATCATCCAGACCTATCTGGTGGCTGATCCGGGATGCGAGGTGCGTCTGCGCCGCCGCAACTGGCAGGGAAAAGTGGTCAACGTGCACACCACGAAGAAGAAGCTCTCGGGCAAGGAGGAGATTGTCACCGAGCGACAGGTCAGCAACAGTCTCTACGAGTCGCTACTGCAACAGGCCGACCCCTACCGCCGCACCATTCGCAAAAAGCGCAAGAGTTTCATCTGGAAAGGGCAGTATTTTGAGCTCGACAACTACGAGGTGCCAGCCAACCTGGTCATCTTGGAGACCAAAGGCATCGCCACCCATGAGTCGGTGAAATTCCCGCCATTCATCCGTGTGGTGGAGGATATCACCGGCAACAAACAATACAATAACTATAACCTTGCCCTAAAACGCTGAACATACAATGACGCTACACTATGATGTGATTGTGATTGGCGGCGGACATGCAGGATGCGAAGCCGCAACAGCTGCTGCGAACATGGGTGCAAGCACATGTCTGGTAACGATGGACATGAACAAAATCGCGCAAATGTCGTGCAATCCGGCTGTCGGCGGTATCGCCAAAGGACAGATTGTGCGCGAGATAGATGCGCTTGGCGGACAGATGGCTCTTGTCACTGATGCCACGGCCATCCAGTTCCGCATGCTCAACCGGGGCAAAGGACCTGCCGTCTGGAGCCCGCGTGCCCAGTGCGACCGTGGGAAATTCATCTGGGAATGGCGCCGTGTGCTCGATGAAACCGACCATTTGGACATCTGGCAGGACCAGGCCGACGAACTCCTGGTCGAGGAAGTAAAGTCTGTTGCTGTGGCACAGCAACCTACCAAGCGCGTGGTTGGCGTCCGAACCATCTGGGGTGCAGAGCTGAGAGCCAAGTGTGTTATCATTACGGCAGGCACATTCCTCAACGGACTGATGCACATCGGGCGCAAGATGGTGCCCGGAGGACGTATCGCCGAGCCCGCCGTACCGCATTTCACCGAGAGTATCACCCAGCATGGCATCCGCACGGACCGCATGAAAACGGGTACTCCCGTGCGCATCGACAAGCGAAGCGTTCATTTCGAAGAACTCAATGAGCAGCCGGGCGAAAACGGATATTACCAGTTCTCGTATATGGGCGGGCCACGACAATTGAGACAACTATCGTGCTGGGAATGCTATACCAATGCCGAAGTACATGAAGTGCTACGCTCAGGACTGGCAGACTCACCGTTATACAACGGCCAGATTCAGTCGATAGGACCACGCTATTGTCCGTCCATAGAGACCAAACTGGTGACTTTCCCAGAGCGCGACCAGCATCTGCTTTTCCTTGAGCCGGAGGGAGAAGACACCAACGAGATGTATCTGAATGGTTTCTCATCGTCTCTTCCCATGGAGATACAGCTAAATGCGCTCCGGAAGATTTCCGCATTGCGCGACATCAAAGTATACCGGCCGGGCTATGCGATAGAGTACGATTTCTTCGACCCGACACAGCTCACACACACCCTGGAGTCGAAAGTCATCGAAAACCTCTTTATGGCAGGACAGGTAAACGGCACGACCGGCTACGAGGAAGCCGGTGGACAGGGCACGATAGCAGGCATCAATGCCGCATTGAAAGCGGGTTCGGCTGCCAGTGAGACATCAGAAGCTCCCACATTCACGCTCGCCCGAGACGAAGCCTACATCGGTGTCCTCATTGACGACCTTGTGACAAAAGGGGTAGATGAACCCTACCGTATGTTTACCTCTCGGGCTGAATACCGAATCCTGCTCCGACAGGATGATGCCGATGCGCGACTGACAGAGAAGGCCTACCACCTTGGACTGGCTAAACGTGACCGTTACGACCACTGGATGGAGAAAAAATCGTGGATCGAAGAAATCGAGAAATTCTGTGAGGAGACTTCGGTAAAACCGAAAGAAATCAACAGTGCCTTGGAACAGTTGGGCACCACCCCACTCCACGGCAGTACAAAAATTGCAGATTTAATGGGAAGACCTCAGATAAATTTCGCCAATCTATCGGAGCTGGTTCCTACCCTAAAAGAGAAGCTCAACCAGACTCCTAACCGGAAAGAGGAGATTGCCGAGGCTGCCGAAATCAAGATGAAGTATAAAGGCTATATTGAGCGCGAACGGATGGTGGCAGAGAAGATGCACCGACTTGAGAATATACGCATCAAAGGACACTTCGATTACGAGAGTATGCAGTCGCTCTCCACTGAGGCAAGACAAAAACTGCGTGCCATCAATCCTGAGACATTGGCACAAGCCAGCCGCATTCCCGGCGTGTCGCCCAGCGACATCAACGTGATGCTCGTGATGATGGGTAGATAATGTTTCACGTGAAACAAAGAACTGATTAATCAACTAATAACCCATTGAATATGAACAACCAACTGCTAATTGACAATTTGCGATGTATTCCGGATTTTCCGAAAAAAGGAATCAATTTCCGCGACGTGACAACACTCTACAAAGACGGGAAGTGTTTCAAGGAAATGCTCGATGAAATGTATGAAATTTACAAAGACAAAGGCATCACCAAGATAGTAGGTATCGAGAGCCGTGGCTTTGTAATGGCAGCCGCATTGGCCGGAAGACTTGGATGTGGCGTTGTATTGGCCAGAAAACCGGGCAAGCTACCCTCTACGACCATCAAGGAGTCGTTCTCAAAAGAATATGGAGTAGACATCATTGAGATACACATTGATTCGATTGACGAAAACGATATCGTGCTCATCCACGATGATTTGCTGGCCACAGGCGGTACTGCCAAGGCAGCCTACAAACTGGTACAGCACTTCCACCCCAAGAAGATCTACATGAATTTCATCATTGAGATTACTGACGAGGGACTCCACGGCCGCGACGAGTTTGAGGGAATTGACCTGACAACGCTAATTACGGTATAACAGTCGCAGCTAAGCACAAGAAACAACTTCAAAGAAACAGAGTTTCACGTGAAACAATTAGTGTCTTAAAACGGCATGACAAAGGAAGAAAACGAGAAAAGACTTGAGCGCCTGAAGGGCATCGTGTTGAGCATGCCCGAAAAGCCTGGCAGCTATCAGTATTACGACGAGAATGGCACGATTATATACGTGGGCAAGGCCAAGAAACTGAAAAGCCGCTGTTCTTCGTATTTTCATACCGAAGTCGACCGTTTTAAGACCAAAGTTTTGGTCAGCAAGATTCACAACATCACTTATACTGTGGTGAATACAGAGGAGGACGCTCTGCTATTGGAGAATTCGCTGATCAAGAAATACAATCCCCGCTACAATGTTTTGTTGAAAGACGGCAAGACATATCCAAGCATCTGCATCACAAACGAGCCTTTTCCACGTGTTTTCAAGACCCGTACTATCAACAAGAAATGGGGTACTTATTATGGTCCTTATTCGCACATCAGCAGCATGTACGCCGTACTGGACCTGATTAACAAACTCTACCGTCCTCGCACATGCCGATTTCCCATCACAGAAGAGGGTGTTCAACACAAGAAATACCAGGTTTGTCTGGAATACCACATCAAAAATTGTGGGGCTCCATGTGTCGGAAAGCAATCACGAGAGGACTATCTGAAGAACATTGAGCAGGCCCGCGAGATACTGAAAGGCAACACCCGACAGATACTGCGCGATATCAAGGCTGAAATGATGCGGCTGGCTGAGGAATTACGCTTTGAGGAAGCCGAGGAACTAAAGCGGAAATACCTGCTCATCGACTCGTTTGTCAGCAAGAGCGAGGTGGTAAGCCACACCATCAACAACGTGGATGTATTCTCCATCACAAACGACGACAAAATCGCCTATATTAACTATATCCACGTGTCGAACGGCAGCATCAACCAAAGCTTTACATTTGAGTATAAAAAGCGTCTTAACGAATCGGAGGAAGAGCTGTTACAACTAGGCATTATTGAGATGCGCGAGCGATACAAAAGCAACGCCAAGGAAATCATCGTGCCGTTCGAACCAGATTTACAGCTCGAAGGTGTTACTTTCACAATACCTCAGCGTGGCGACAAGAAAACGTTGCTCGACCTGTCGTTGATGAATGGCAAACAATACAAGGTTGACCGGCTCAAACAAGCGGAGAAACTGAACCCGGAACAGAAACAGACAAGGCTGATGAAGGAGCTGCAAAATGCCCTTCAACTCGATAAGCTACCCTACCAGATTGAGTGTTTCGACAATAGTAATATCTCTGGCACGAACGCAGTAGCCGGATGTGTGGTTTTCAAGGGGATGAAACCGTCGAAAAAAGACTATCGGAAGTACAATATCAAGACAGTAGAAGGCCCAGACGACTACGCATCAATGCAAGAAGTGGTGCGCCGTCGCTACACGCGAATGATGGAAGAGAACACGCCCCTACCCGACCTGATTATCACCGATGGTGGTAAAGGACAGATGGAAGTCGTCAGGGAGGTTGTCGAGGACGAGTTACACCTGCAGATTCCTATTGCCGGATTGGCCAAAAACGACCGCCACCGAACCAATGAACTACTTTATGGCTTCCCACCGAAGATTATCGGAATGAAAACAGACTCGGAATTATTCCACATTCTGACACAGATTCAGGACGAAGTGCACCGCTATGCCATCGCTTTCCACCGCGACAAACGCTCTAAGAGCGCATTACATAGCGAGTTGGACAATATCAAGGGAATCGGGGAGAAAACGCGTGAGACGCTCTTAAAAGGGCTAAAAACAGTCAAAAAGATTCGTGAGGCTAATTTGAAAACGTTAGAAGAAATGGTTGGTAAGGCAAAAGCGACCATCGTGTACAACCATTTCCACCCGGAAGATTAGTTTACCAAGATCTAATTCACAGCAATTGAGGCATCGTCAAATCAGGTATCAATTAAACTTCAATCAGGCATCAATAACAAGCCAACCAGGCATCAATTGAATGCAGATTCATGCCTGATTGAAGGTTAATGAATAAACTGATTAGAACTCAACAGATAAGCTGATTATAAAAAGGGCATTTTGTGCTGCTCAAAACACCATGAAAAGGCACAAAAGGAAAGATGCAGAAACACGACGAGAAACTTTCCATCAAGGAAAATAAAAATCAAATTTGGAACTTTCGAAATAAAACACTATCTTTGCAAAAAAAGCAGACATGAGGGCAGTCATACAGCGCGTCAAACATGCAAGTGTCACCATTAGCGGACAGGTAAAATCGGCTATCGAAGACGGATTTATGGTGTTGTTGGGCGTATGCAACGACGATACTATGGAGGATGTCGACTGGATGGTACGCAAGATTGCCGCACTTCGCGTGTTCGATGATGAGCAGGGAGTGATGAACAAAAGTATTATCGAAATAGGCGGTAACGCATTGGTAATCAGTCAGTTCACACTCTATGCCAGTTACAAGAAAGGCAACCGTCCGTCATGGTTTCGCGCCGGCAGCCACGAGGTCAGCGTGCCTCTCTACGAGGCATTCTGTACAAAACTGGGCGAGGCTATCGGAAAAGAAGTAGGAACGGGCGAGTTTGGTGCTTATATGCAGGTCGAATTACTCAACGACGGACCAGTAACCATCTGCATGGACACGAAAAACAAGGAATAAACGATGAACTAGAAGCCATCTGCAAGGACATCCAAAAAGACTCAAAAAGAATGGAAAAATACTTTGGCAGAATCGATATCTCGGCATTATTGCTATTCGTTGCAGGCGGCTGTATGAGACGATTCATGCACATGGAGAAAGACGGATGGTATTTCATCTACGGTGCTATAATACTCATCTTGTCAAAATGGATTTACATGCTCTGTCACTGGCAGAAATATCGCGAAAAGAACATACATCATCTGATCATAATCGGCATCAGCATGGTCATCATAGCTGTTATCAATATTTTATAGCGCAAGACAAGTTATCGGCAACAATAAATCTAAATAATAGGAGGCACAAATATGAACAAACAGACATTAGTAAACTATTCGAACTTGGCAGGATTTCTGCTCTATGTGATCGGTCGTGTCACGAAAATGTCGTGGTTATGCATCGTTGGTATCGCACTGGTTGTGCTAAGCATGATCGTCACTATCATCTTCCGCAATGAGTTTGCAAAAACACAGTTCTGGGTAGCAGCCATCTGCTTGATACTGCTTCTCCTGTTAGCTATCATTATGTTGCTCGTATGACCATCCGCGAGGCACAAGAGGCGGTGGACAACTGGATCAGGGAATATGGCGTACGCTACTTCTCTGAGCTGACAAATATGGCCTGTCTCACCGAGGAGGTGGGCGAACTAGCCCGTATCATCGCACGGAAATATGGCGACCAGAGCTTTAAACCTGGCGAAAAACAGAACCTTGGCGAGGAAATGGCAGATGTGTTATGGGTTCTGCTCTGCCTGGCCAACCAGACAGGCGTCGACCTCACAGAAGAACTGCGAAAATCCATCGAAAAGAAAACATTCCGCGACAAAACAAGACACCTGGAAAACCCAAAGTTGAAGGCATAAAACAATACTAATAAAACATAACAACTATGGCAGAAAATCATGAGCATCACGAGCATCATCATGCTCCAAAAATTAGTAAATACGAGGAAGCGCTGAGCAAGTACAACACTGAGCTCGACGACAACCAAGTACGCGAGGCCGTAAAACGGATAATAGCCGAGCGCGTTCACGAGAATGACACTCCCGAGGTGAAGCGTTTCCTAATGGGAAGTATCGAACTGACGACACTGAAAACCACAGACTCCGACGAGAGCGTGATGGCTTTCACCGAGAAAGTGAACCAGTTCGACGAGGTATATGGCGATCTGCCACATGTGGCAACTATCTGCGTCTATCCCTGTTTCGCCAAGACAGTAAGCGAGACATTAGAGGTTGATGGCGTTGAAATCGCTTGTGTATCAGGAAGTTTCCCCTCTTCTCAAGCATTAATTGAGGTGAAAGTAGCTGAAACTGCTTTGGCCATCAAGGATGGAGCCACCGAAATTGACATCGTCATGCCAGTAGGCAAATTCCTGGCAGGCGACTACGAGGGTGTGTGCGACGATATCAGCGAAATGAAAGCTGCATGTGGTAACCACGACATGAAGGTAATCCTGGAAACAGGATGCTTGAAGACAGCTTCTAACATTAAAAAAGCCTCTATCCTATCCATGTATGCTGGTGGCGATTATATCAAGACATCAACAGGTAAACTGGAGCCGGCAGCTACTCCGGAGGCAGCCTATGTAATGTGCCAGGCCATCAAGGAATACTACGATGAGACAGGCATTCAGATCGGTTTCAAGCCCGCAGGCGGCATCAACAGTGTGATGGACGCTCTCATCTACTACACCATTGTAAAGGAAGTATTAGGCGAAAAGTGGCTGACCAACAAATGGTTCCGTCTCGGTACAAGCCGACTTGCCAACATGCTGCTCAGCGAACTGCTTGGACAAGAAACCAAATTCTTCTAAACCATAGAAAGAATTTCGAAACCGATTACGCAGGTTTCCCGGATATGAGGCATCAGCAAATCATTTGCAAAACGCCGAAAAATCCGGGAAACCTGCGTAATTTTTATTTCTAGATGCTCTAGATTTTCTAGATGCTCTAGATACTCTAGAAAATATTAAAGATTACGCTGTATCACAAAATCAAGATAAGCGTTGAAAGCGGTCTTCAACTCTTCATCGTTAACACACTCATCGATGTATGAACGTGCCTCTTTGGCAAAGTCATCCATCCTTTGCTCCGCATACTCAATGCCACCATGCGTCTTGGCATATTCCACTAAAACGGCGATTTCATCGGTGTTAACGGTGCCATTCTTCACCTTTTTTGCCAATGTAAGCATCGACTCGAGCGGATATTTATTTAACGCATAAATAACGGGAAGTGTCAGCTTACCCTCAGCCATATCGTTTCCGGTGGGCTTACCAATCTCTTTCGAGTCGTAATAATCGAAGATATCATCGCGTATCTGGAAGATAATACCGATGTTTTGGCCGAATTTCTTGGCCTGCTCCACTTGTTCAGGAGCAGCTCCAACCGACAAGGCACCTACTGCCGAGCAAGACTCAAACAACGCAGCTGTTTTCTGTCGGATGACCTGATAGTACACCTCCTCAGATATCTCCTGGTTCTGGATATTCGTCAACTGCAAGATCTCTCCGTTGGAAAGGGTTCTTCCCAACTCAGCCAGATTCTGAATAATAGTCTGATTACCTGTAAACGAAACATTTAGCAGGGCCGTAGAAAGGATATAATCTCCCACTAACACGGCTACCTTATTATCGTATGTAGCATTCACAGATGCCTGACCACGGCGCTCACTGCTCTCGTCAACCACATCATCGTGCACCAGCGAGGCTGTATGCAGAAGTTCCAGTCCGACGGCTCCATGCAAAGTTACATCAGAAACTTGACCGTAATTCTTGGCAGTCAAAAGAATCAGCAACGGACGCATACGTTTTCCACCACGCTGGCGAATATAGCTAAGTGCACTACCAAGAAGTCCGTCACTGTGAGAAAGTGATTGGTTAAACAGAGAAACAAACTCCTTCAAATCAGTCTCAATAGGTTTTTTGATAAGCGACAAATAATCCATGGTCATTATTTTTATGCAAAAATAAATATTTTATTCGGATTAATGAAAAAGAATTCGTAATTTTGAGCAGAAAATAAACTTTATTATGGATAAATTATTTCTTTTAGACGCTTACGCGCTTATCTACAGGTCATATTACGCTTTCATTAAAAACCCGCGTATCAACTCAAAAGGGCAGAATACATCGGCCATCATGGGATTCATGAATACACTACAGGAGGTGCTGAGTAAGGAACAGCCCACACATTTGGGAGTGGCCTTCGACCCACATGGACCGACCTTTCGCAGTGAGGCCTATCCCGAATACAAGGCGCAACGGGAAGAGACACCCGAGGATATCCGCATGAGCGTTCCCATCATCAAGGACATACTGCGTGCCATGCGCATCCCTATCTTACAAGCCGATGGTTTTGAAGCCGACGATGTTATCGGCACTTTAGCTAAAAAAGCCGATTCCATCGGTGTTGATACCTACATGCTAACACCCGACAAGGACTATGGACAACTGGTTGGCGGACATGTCTGGCAGTTCCGTCCTCGTCATGGAGGTGGTTACGAGACGATGGGCGAAAAAGAAGTAACCGCCAAATACGGTCTTGAGTCATCGTCGCAGGTTGTCGACCTGCTGGCACTCATGGGTGACTCAGCCGACAATTTCCCCGGTTGTCCGGGTGTAGGTGAGAAGACAGCCGTGAAACTCCTCACGCAGTTCGGCAGTATCGATGAGATGCTCCAGCATACCGATGAGATAAAAGGAGCACTACAGAAAAAAGTGACGGAGCACGTCGACGACATCCGGATGTCGAAATTCCTGGCAACGATCCGAACCGATGTTCCTATCGACCTCGACATGGAAGCACTGCGACTGGCAGAGCCAAATGAGACTGAACTCCGAAAATTGTTCAACGAACTGGAGTTTAAGACGCTTGCAGACAAGTTTCTAAACAAAAGTGAAAATAAGCAAAAAAAGGTAGAAATACAACCAGATTTATTTGGATTTTTCCCTGCCGAGGGGACGGAAAGCGAAAAAAATTCAAGTTTTGAGACGCTAAAAACGACGACTCACGATTACAAATTAATTGAAAATGAGGATGATGCGAGAAAACTATGTGATTTTTTCTTAACAAAACAAATTCTCAGTCTGGACACGGAAACTACTTCCACCAACGCAATCGATGCCGAATTGGTGGGACTGAGCTTCGCTGTCGAGGAAAAAGAGGCTTTCTATGTGCCCATTCCTGCTAATCGTGAAGAAGCGTTGAGAATTGTTAATATATTTAAACCCGCCTACGAGAACCCCGAAATCTTGAAAATCGGACAGAACATCAAGTACGACCTGGAGGTGCTTCGCAATTACGACATCGAACTGAAGGGCAAGCTTTGGGACACAATGATCGCCCACTACCTCATCCAACCCGAGCTACGTCATAACATGGATTATATGGCTGAGGTATACCTGAACTACCAGACCATCCACATCGACGAGCTCATCGGACCGAAAGGCAAGAATCAGCGCAGCATGCGCGACCTCTCCCCTACCGA
>JAEEGH010009475.1_pt1 | contig 22707 bp, 15 predicted proteins | sample 9134181 | NCBI WGS metagenome assembly JAEEGH01 (sample SAMN16246544, study PRJNA631951) | gut metagenome | biome: gut microbiome; feature: rumen; material: DP-attached | host: Bos | place: Iran: Karaj | collected 2018-10
CGCGCACGTCGAGCGCACCGCGGAAAATGTAGGGGAAACCGATGACGTTGTTCACCTGGTTCGGGTAGTCGCTGCGGCCCGTCGCAAAAATCAGGTCGCCACGGCTCGCCATCGCCTCTTCGTAGCTGATCTCGGGAGTCGGGTTCGCAAGCGCGAAGACGATCGGCTGGTCGGCCATGCTGCGCACCATGTCGCGGGTCAGGATGTTGCCCTTCGAGAGGCCAACGAACACATCGGCGCCCTTCATTGCATCAGCAAGCGTCTCGATGTCGGTGCGGTCGGTCGCGAAGAAGGCCTTCGCCTCGGTGAGGCCCTTGCGGTCCTTGCGGATAACGCCCTTGCTGTCGCACATCACGAGGTTCTCTTTCTTGAGACCGAGCGAGAGGTACAGGCGGGTGCAGGCGCAGGCGGCAGCACCGGCACCGTTCACCACCATCTTCACATCGCGGATGCTCTTGCCCGCGACCTCGATGGCGTTCAGGAGGCCGGCAGAAGAAATGATAGCCGTACCGTGCTGGTCGTCGTGCATCACCGGGATGTCGAGTTCGGCCTTGAGCGTGTCCTCGATCTCGAAGCATTCAGGAGCCTTGATGTCTTCGAGGTTGATGCCGCCAAACGTCGGGGCGATGCCCTTCACGATCTCGATAAACTTCTTCGGGTCCTTTTCGTTGATTTCGATATCGAACACGTCGATGCCCGCGTAAATCTTGAAGAGCAGGGCCTTGCCTTCCATCACCGGCTTGCCCGCGAGGGCGCCGATATCGCCGAGGCCGAGAACCGCAGTGCCGTTAGAAATCACCGCGACCAGGTTGCCCTTGCCCGTGTATTCGTAGGCCAGGTTGTTGTCCTTCTCAATCTCGAGGCAGGGGGCGGCAACGCCCGGAGTGTAAGCGAGGCCCAGGTCCGTCTGGGTGCTGTGCGGCTTGGTCGGCACGATCTCGATCTTGCCGGGCTTACCCATGGAATGGTATTCGAGCGCCTTTTCCTTCAAATCCTTGCTCATTCTTGGCTCCTTGATTTTTCGGGGCCAAATATAGAAAAAAGTTTACAAAAGGCCAAGGGGGGCCGAAAACCAATTCCCCCATTTCTCATAAAAAGACCCCCTATTGACTTTCCTACATGGTTTTTGTATATTATTCCGTGATGACAGGGTGGCAGACCAGCCCACCTAAGACAAAAAAGAAAGGTCAAGGATGAGCCGTATTTCATTTAATATGAAATGCGGCTTTTTTTTGTTTAAAGAAAATAAAATATGAAGCTCGCTCAAACCGTCTTTCTAAAACAATCGTTTTTTGAACAACACAAAGACCATAAAGAAATTCTAATCAACAAAACCGGGCCCCTCACCACAACGCGCTGTCCAACAAGAAGCCCGTGGAAATTTGACAAAGGAAGTTCTCTGGTTCCATCTCCGCTGATAATTATCCCTAGCACATTTTTATAACGCGCTCCATATTTCAAGGCCTTGATTAATTGAAATTCCTAGCAAGAAACTAATGTAATACAACATCCAACCTTCTTCTAGCCCCTCATATTCAGCAGTTTCTCTAGAACTCTCTATTATAGGAACATAGTGATGCAGCAACTTGCTCTGATACAATTTTTCAATGAGATTATTGCACACATAGTCTGGACAAAGGCTAGCCTTTAATTTTTTTCCTCCTCCAAAAATACGTTTAAAAGTCCCATTATTCCATTCTATTTTAAAGTTTCCTGTTGGACCCGTATATATTTCCGACACCCCGCTGATTTCTCCTTTTGAATTCAAGGGAATATTTAATTTTGACCGGACCTTGCCATTTTCATCAAGTTCTTTAAGCCGTATATTCTTAATTTGGCCAGACTTCGACCATTCAAACATTACGTTGTCAACAGAATATAAATGCGACAGATTCCCCACCGTTTTGACGAAAGATAATATATGCATTGCAGTACTAAATTCTAGTTCATTCAACTTTATTTTTTTGGATGTTATGGAATAAATCCCTTTCTCGTTTATTGTTAATGTTATCTTTTTAGGAAAAGACATAATTAAATTCGTCTTTCCATTACTTAAGTATGTTTTTTTAATAAGGGTATCTTGCAACGCATTTATGCAAAAACCTTTTCCTCCAGAAACTTTTCCATTCCTTACAAAAATTTTATTCGTTTCTATACACTTATAAATTAAAGTATCTAGAGAATCTAAAGAAAGATCCTTTTTCTCAATACACTCAACAACACCATTCTTTTCAGGAAAAGAAATTTCTTCATTCCATTCAAAATCATAGCTGTCATTTTTAGTATTAAATGAACAACCTTCACTTATATATTTATAATCACTATACCATTCATTCACCCTTTCTTCCCTTTCTGCAATCTTCTGGTCTTCTAAGTCTCTTTTTTCGCTATTTCGCCCTGCTTTTGTGATAATTTTATTTGCCTCCTTAACATGTTTTCCTTGTGGAATGATTTCAATATATCTTTCTATTTCAGTACAACTGTTATCTTCTATATAAATGCAGGTATTCTCATCTATAGAAGACCACATAGGTTCATCCAACAAAATTTTCACACTATCAAGATTCTTGCTCTTTGGGAATTTTTTTAAAAAATCCAACAACATTGCACAGCTCTTCATAGTTTGATTATTTTCACAGCGAGCCGAATAGGTTTTCCAATAAATATCTTCAAGGAAGACATTTAAACTGTCCCTATATTTCCCATTTGGATATTTTTGCATATATTGCTCTGGATACGAATTTGGGAGTATTGCATTCTTAGCATCTTTCTTTATTTGCGAAATAGAATAATTGAATAGTAAATTTTCTAAAAAATTGGACGTTTGTTCAGCAAACTGTCCATGAGGATACTTAGACAAATATTTTTGTAGAAGAGAATTTTCTGATAATCCCTGAACAGTGTCTTGTTTTGCCTCCTTCACCCCTTCTTTCACCAATGTTTTTTCATATAAGTCCTCTGCTTGTTTAACAAAGGTTCCATTTGGATATTTGACCAAGTAGTCTTCTATAAGAGATTTTTCCCTTATGGCCTCGTAGGGAGAATCTTTTGCTTGTCGTCTTGCGTTCTCCCAAAACTCATTTTCAACATTTTTTAATCGTTTATTTTTCTTTTCTTCAAAAATATTGTAATCACGATCTGTCAAATAAAATCTCGTGCAAATCCTTTCTTTTTCATCTAAAATCGCCAGTGATTCATTTCCTACGATCGAGCATTTCTGTTCATAAATTTTTTTTGACCGCATAAGCAGCTTTTTTTCTTGGTCGATATAATCGCTAATTTTCTTAGGTAATGATGTTGATTTACTCATATCATTGATAAGATTGTAATATTCGTCAAAATAGGATACTCTTAAAGAAGAGAATTCTCCCTCCAACAAGGATAAATTTCTGGGAGATTCGTTTATATTAAAATTTGATTGAGCATTTGCAATTCCATTCCATTTTTTATAAAGGGCTTTCTTTGTTTTTGTTAAAATTTCTTTCGAATACATTTTTGTGAAGTCTTTTACCGAATTACAATTTTGGGTTGGATGGTTCAAATCAGGACAATGTTTGTAAACGGCTCCTTGAGGACCTTTAGCATTGGGCGGCATTCTTTCAAAGCAGTCTATTTCAAATTGAGCAGCCTGTTGAATAAGACTCCAAATTTCTTTTGGGAGATTTGTTTCAAAGTAGCTAGCTTTCCTTTCCCAAATTTCAATATATGAGAAATTTTTCATTTTTTCTTGCAGATTTAAATCCATATCTCTGCAAGCTTGATCGTATACAGTCCAACATCCCCACCCATCACCGCATCCAATCCAACAACCAGACCTTTCATCGCATCTAATGTCCAATCCCATACACCCCAAATTTGCCCTTCCATTTCTTTGATTGCATCTAATATCTTTTATTTTAGAATTCCTTATTCCCGAGTCTGTTGAAGACCACCCCCCCTTAGACAAAACACCTTGGTTACATTTTGGTATAGACAGACATTTTTCCAACGAGATTTCCTTGTCGAAATCAATCGCCATTGCGACATTCATAAAAACAATAAAAACTCCGATTGTCGATTTTTTCAGGACTTTTCCTATAATCATCCCTATACTCTCTTTATCCCTGACAATATCAGAGCATTGCAAAGCATGCATATTCTTTACTAAAGTATTCACACAAACCTCCATCATTCTTTAAACTCAGGAATTCGTCTCGTTCAGCATTAAACTTCACCAAATTTTGCGAGAAAGCAAAAAGGCGCAGGTCGCCACAATTTATCACGCTGAGGCTCTAGACTTGCCATTACACGATAAACGCGAGCGACCCACGCCCCAAATGGGCTGTTGCACATACCAACTAAATGCTGGCACGACAAACCGAGGTACACCGCAAAACGGCATACCTGCGTGAGCGTTCGCCTTGTCCTCGTGTAAATGAAATTGTCTAGATTTCAGCGTGAGAACAAGAGCTAAACTCTTTTATTTACTCTCTAAAAATAACTTAAAAAGATCTGAAAAGAGCACGAACGGGCCTAAAATCTTAAAGAATGAGTAGAAAAACGCTGTTTGCTAGTATTTGGGTGGGAGGGGTAAGCAGGGCGTTGCGGGGCGGCGTCTGAGCCCCGCAGTGGGGGTGCGTGGAAGACGAAGGGAGATCCCCGCCTTCGTGGGGATGACATTCGGCTGGAGCCAGGGGGAGTCTTCCCCCTCCATACAAAAGTGGTTGTCAAGGATTACTTGACAACTCGTGATTTTAGATTATTCCGCTGTCAAAAGGTGTCGCCGCAACCGCGATGCCATAAAAAACGCAAAATTGCCGATTTTGACCACCTGCGGGGGTCGATTTTCGTCAAAATTCTCAAAATTTTCGCAATTTTCGACGATTGTCATAATATGACATACGAGGAATGTATATTTTGCACGTGAGCAAAAAAGACCCGCAATTTCAAGCTTGTTTGCGGGCAGGGGGTATGGATGAAAAAGCAAGAGGTTTTGCCGGCGAATGCTGACGAAAAGCCCGATTTTTCCCTGATAGACGAAAATTTCCTGAAGTCGCGGATTTACACGATTCGCGGGGTCAAGGTGATGCTCGATGCCGATTTGGCGGAGATTTACGGGTACACAACCAAGCGATTCAACGAACAGGTGAAGACGAATATAGAGCGTTTCGAAGGGGATTTTCGTTTTCAGTTGACCAAATTGGAATATACTGCAATTCTAAGGTCGGAAAAACCGACCTTAGAACAGGGCAAATACTCTAAGTTTCTTCCCTTCGCTTTTACCGAGCAGGGCATTTATATGCTCATGACAGTTCTCAAGGGCGAGCGAGCCATCGCCCAAAGTAAATCCCTTATTCGTCTTTTCAAGCAGATGAAGGACTATATTGTTGCGGAGAATCGGCAACTGCTCGGAAATGCCGGGATTACCGAATTTGCCGTACAGACAGTCCAAAACACTCGCGAAATAGCGTCCGTTTCCACAAGGGTCGAAACTATTTCCGGAGAAGTCCACGACATGCGAGAAGATCTCGGCAAGATGAATCTTGACCTTCAGAAGGTCATGGAAAATTTCATCGATCCGACGACTTACAAGCATTTTCTGATTCTTGACGGACAAAAACTTGAGTCCGATGTCGCCTTTACCAAGATTTACGGCATGGCGAAAAAGTCAATCATTATTATAGATAACTACGTGGGCGTGAAAACGCTGGACTTGTTGCGCGGAATTGCGAAAAATGCGAGCGTACGTATTTTCAGTGAGGAATTGAACGGCAGGATTACCCCAGAAATAAAGGCAGATTACGAAAAGGCTAGACCCGATGTTTCCTTGAAAATCGACCGTCCGAACCGCAAGTTCCACGACCGCTATGTGTTTTTAGATTACGGCACCCGCAGCGAGAAGTTGTTCCATTGCGGAGCATCGTCAAAAGACGGCGGCAACAAGATTACGACCATCATGCAAATCGAATGTCCGGAAATGTACCACCCCATAGTGGAGGAAATGTGGATGGTGTCGGCGGAGAGTGAATTTTAATTATGGCGAGTTCGCCATAAAAAGACCCACAATTTCAAGTATGTTTGCGTACAGGAAAACGCCACCCCCTCCCCTTTGTAGCACCTTTTCCGACAAAAAACAGACACAACACCAGCCACCGTCCAAAATTTTCCTATCTTTTTGCCTATCAAAGACTTACAGGCACCCGACCTTTTGGTAAAAACCCCCGCCTGCGCGGGGATGACATGCTAGGGAGCGGTGCCGTTTAAAAAAGGACTTCAAAATGGAAGCTTTAAACGCATTTCTCGATACTATCGACGGTTACGTGTGGGGCATTCCCCTCATCGGCATCGTCCTCTTCGTAGGCATCCTGCTCACGAGCCGTCTCGGCGTCTTGCAGGTGACAAACCTCGGCAACGCGCTGCGCTACATGCTCCACAGCGAAAAGGAAGGCGAAGGCGAAGTCTCGAGCTTCGCCGCGCTCTGCACGGCTCTTGCCGCAACGGTCGGCACGGGTAACATCGTGGGTGTCGCGACCGCCATCGGTACGGGCGGCCCGGGCGCACTCTTCTGGATGGAAGTCGCCGCATTCTTCGGCATGGCCACCAAGTACGCCGAAGGCCTGCTCGCCGTCAAGTACCGCAAGGTCGACAACGACGGCAAGGTTCTGGGCGGCCCGTTCTACTACATCGAGACGGGCATCAAGGAACGTTTCGGGCTCAACTTCAAGTGGCTCGCCGTGCTGTTCGCTGTGTTCGGTGTGCTCGCGGGCCTGCTCGGCATCGGCACCATCACGCAGGTGAACGGCATCACCTCGGCTGTCGCGACAGTCATCCCCACTGGCGAATTCATCAACCTCGGCGGCAACTCGGTATCTTACTCCACGGCCATCGCGGGCCTGCTCTGCGCGGCGTTCACTGCCTGCGTCATCATCGGCGGTCTCAAGCGCATCGCGAAGGTCGCGCTCTACATCGTGCCGTTCATGGCCATCTTCTACATCATCTTCTGCCTGCTTATTCTGGGTTTCAACTTCTCGAACATTTCGACCGCCATCGAGACCATCATCCGCGCGGCATTCAACCCGAGCGCAGTCACCGGCGGCGTGGTGGGCACCATCTTTATCGCGATGCAGAAGGGTATCGCACGCGGTATCTTCAGTAACGAGGCAGGCCTCGGTTCCGCCCCGATCGCTGCCGCCGCGGCCAAGACCAAGGAACCTGTCCGCCAGGGTCTCGTGTGCATGACGGGCACCTTCATCGACACGATCGTCATCTGCTCCATGACGGGCCTTGCCATCGTGGTGACGGGCGCATGGAATCCGGAACTCGGGCTCCAGGGCGTGAACATCACCATGGAAGCGTTCACCCGCGGGCTTTCGAACCTGCCGGCCGGCGCAACCATTGCACCGTACGTCCTTACCGTGGCGCTCGTGTTCTTCGCGTTCACCACCGTCCTTGGCTGGGCATACTACTCCGAACGTTGTCTGGAATACCTCGTGGGCCGCGGCAAGAAGAAGGCCATCCTCACGTTCCGCTGGCTCTACGTGGCGGCCGTGTTCATCGGCCCCTACCTCACCGTCAGTGCGGTGTGGACGAGCGCCGACATCTTCAACGGGCTTATGGCTTTCCCGAACCTCGTGGCATTGATTTTGCTCTCCGGCATTGTCGCCCGCGAGACAAAGAAGTTCTTCGTGAAGCTCGAAAAAGAAAAGAATTAGCAATAGCCACGGCTCAGCCTGCTCCGCTCACGAACAAGGACTCGGCCCTTGGCCTCGATTGTTCGCTTAGCGGACAGGCTATCGCCGTGTCTGCCTCTTCCCCCTAAAACCCCTGAATTACCATGCCCGACTTGTTCGGGTAATTACCAGCCCATCATCTCGGCGATTTCGGCGCAGATGAGGCCGTCCTGCATCGTCATCGAGAGGATTCGCTGTTCCAATTCACTTGGCGGGTCCATGGGGCCCGCATTTTTATTTGCGGCGGCGGCATCGCGACCCGCGGCCTCTTGCAAAAGCAATTCGCCGAGCGCGGCATGCAGCGCGAGCGACGCATCGATGTACTTGAGATGCGTCGGTTCTTCAAGGATAAAATTCAGCGGTTTCTTTTCGGCAAGCACGCGAGTTGCCGGGACGACCGGCCCGTATTCGTCCTCGACGCCCATGTTGGCAAGCACCGCATCCGAGGCAAGCAGGGCTTCCACTACCTGCGGGCGGTCGAGTGCGCCCTTCACGCCTGTCGCAGTCACCACGAAATCGGCACCACGAATAAGCGACGCGACCGCATCGAGGTCGTTGCAGTCCGTGACCGGCACGTCGTTTGCATCCAAGAACGCGCAGGAACCGCGCGAGCAGTCCGTCACCACCTGCACGCTAGCTCCGGAGCGTAGCAGCTGCAGTACGATTCCCTGCCCCACCTTTCCGCTCCCGAACACGACAAACTTTTTACCGTCGTCAAAATCGTGCCCGAGCTGTGTGAGTGCGCGAACGTAGCCTTCCCCCGTCCCTAGGCAAGTCTCGATGCGCTTCACGATTCCGCTGTCAGCCACATAGACCGGATGTTCGCTCTTCTCGTAAAACTGCACACCGCTGCGCGTGAGTTCCACGAACCCGAAACGCGGATGGCATGCCGAAAACTGGCCCGCACAATCAAGAATCAGATCGAACCCGCGACCGGCAGCCTCCAAGTCGAGCGCCTCCTGCGCCCCGACTACAGGGATACCATTTTCGCGCAAGACTTCCACGATACCTGGGTCACAAGGCATCCCGCCTGCCACACCCACAGCAAGATCCGCACCGCCCGCGATAAGCGCCCTGTATTCCAGGAGCGTATTCCTGAATACCGGAGTCGCCACGAGCACCCGCAAGCCGTCAAAAGGCCGCGTCTGTTCCCACTCGCGCGTCAACGCCAGGAGCGCCGGATATTCGCGTTCCTCGTAGGCATCGTTCACAATCTCGTCGAAAAGCATGCGCACAATGATAGAAAACGCGGGACAAACCGCCCCGAGCCCCCTGTAAAATTTTAACAACACCTGCAAAAATCGCCATTTTTAAGCAAAATTCGCAATTTTTGCGTTGCTATTCTATACAACGGAAACGCCCCGCCCTTTAGGCAATCCATGTGCCAAAAACATAATTTAATGGTACAAAACAATTATGGAGTGTGTCTTATGAAAAAATCTATCATCGCCGCCACGACCCTGGGTATGTTCGCGGCTGGTTCTATCTTCGCTCAGACCGTCGAAATCGGCACCTGGGCAGGCTTCCGCAAGGGTGCCGCTTCGTTTACTTTCGATGATGGCGCTCCGAGCCACGTGACCGATGCTGGTCCGATGTTCAAGAAGTATGGCTACAAGGCTACCTTCAACGTGGTGGTGAACTGGAACCCCAACTGGAGCGGATTCCAGGGCCTGGCCGACGAAGGGCACGAAATTGCAAGCCACAGCAACACCCACGGCAATAACATGAGCGGCGAAGAAGCTTCTTCAAAATCAGCCATCGAAGGCAAAATCAAGCAGAAATACGGCGTCATCACGGTCGCCTACCCGAACTGCAACGTGCCTAACGAAAGCGCCGTTCTCCAGAACTACATCGTTGGCCGTATCTGCAACGGCAGCTGGAAGGGCATGGCCGATGAAATGGGCAAGGACGGTCCCTCCAACTGGGCCCAGGTCCCTGCCACCATGACCGGTGCCGAAGGCCAGCTCAAGAGCACGAACGACTTTACCGGCAGAATGCAGAAAGTCATCCAGAGCAACGGCTGGGCGGCATTCCTCACACACGGTTTCCAGGGCAAGAACAACGGCAACGCCAACTACTCGCCGACGGATATCAACGCCATCGATGGAGCCCTCAAGTGGGCCCAGCAGAACGATAAGGACATCTGGGTAGCCCCGATGGGCCATGTCGCCATGTACCTCAAGGAACGCAAGGCATCGAAGGCCGAAGCTAGCAGCAGCGGTGGCAACATCACCGTCAAGCTCACCCACAGCATCGCCGACAACATTTCCAAGTACGACTACCCTCTTAGCCTGAAGGTCAAGTACGACGGCTCCAAGGCCGAGGTGACGCAGGCGGGCGCCAAGCTCGAATCCAAGATTGACGGCGGCTATGTCTACTTCGACGCCGTGCCGAACGCAGGCGACATCGTGATTTCCGGAGGCACAACTCCCCCGCCGTCTTCTTCTAGCGTCGAACCGCCGGCATCTTCCAGCAGCGCCGCCAATCCGGAATCCTCCTCGTCTTCGGGCCATCACTGGGGACCGTGGACGCAGAGTTCTTCCTCTACCACAGCAATCGCTGCCGATCCGGCTAGCCTCGCCGCAGTCGCCGTCTACAGGACTGCCGACAACTACATCGAAGTTTCTGGCGCACAGGGCCTGGAAATCTCCGTATTCAACAGCCTCGGGCACAAGGTCCGCGAAACGCGCGGTCTCGGCTATGTCCAGAAAGTGTTTACCGGCGCGAAGGGCATGTACATCGTGAAGGTCGGAAACAGGACATTCAAGACGAGACTCTAACTTCCATACACTCCACAAGAAAACGGCATCCCGCGCGGATGCCGTTTTTCTTTGCATTTTATTTTTGCGAGTTTTTTAGTACTTCCCGAATCGCATGATAAGGTCGATTCCGCCGTACCAGTTGAAGCCGACGAGATCGATGCCGTTATCCCCGAAGTTCGCGATTCCGACGCGCGCACCGATTCCGAGCACCTTCGGGATGACGCCGTTCCCGATGAAATACTTCGCGCCCGAGATGCCGGCGGTGAGTCCGAAAATATCCTCGTTCTCCATGTCCCTTCCGTACTCCTGCTTATAGATCTTGCCTTCTTCGGAATCAAACTCGATGGCATGGAGCCTCAGGCCGCCGAACACGGAAATCTCGTAATCGTAGGAATAGACAATCTTTGCCCGGAGCAACGCCTCGACCGCGGTGTAGGAGATGTATTCCTTGGGATAGGTAATGCCTTCCTGCACGATATCTTCCTTGTAAGGGTCCGTGATGACGATGCTTCCGATGCGGAAATCGGTGCAGTACCTTCCGAACAGGCAGAATCCGAAACCGAGATCGAAGGCAGGACCGGGACTAAGCTTGTCCCCGGCGCCGTTCGTAAAGAAGTTGGGACCGAGACCGATGAACATTTCCCAGTGGTTTGCATGCAACACGTCGTGTGTCGGCTTAACCCTGAAAAGATCATGTAGCAATTCACGCTGTTCGCTGTCGGTAATCTTGTCGAGCTGGACCTGGATGTAGCGCCTGTCCTGGATTTCGGTAAAACAGAAGTAGACGATGGTGCGGACGAAGGCGGCATCCCCTTCGGGGAGCTTCTTCAGGTCTTCTTCCCAGGCATTGCTCGCGAGGTAGGCATAGACGCTGTCATAAAAGTCCTGATGGACATAGCCGAAATACGAGAAGCGCCCGAATGGATTCCTGTAGACATTGACGGACCTCACGAAGCTTTCACGCACAAAGACACCATCCGTGAGGTGCCTGAAATCCTTGCCGAGCAGGCGTTCACCGATTTCCTGGTCGAAGTACGAAATCTGCACGGTCTTGGTCACCGGCGCAGCCTCCGCTTTCGGAAGCGACGGCGTACCTCCCCAGCCCCATTCGCGACCGGAATCGAACCTTTGCGGTTCTGCCTGCGCAAAGGCGGCCAGCGAACTGGCGAGCAGCAGGCTTGCCGCGACGATAGCCTGACGGATAGAAAACTTACCTCTCTCCATACTTCGTATCCCTATTGTCATAGTACTGCAACAGCGGCGTGAGCGTCACGGAAACCGTTCCGCCGTCACTCCCCTTCACGACATCCGTATAGTAGTTGCTTACGCTCGCGAACAGCCTTAGCCCGAGGCGCAGCTGGCCTCTCTTACTGTACTTGGTGAAGTAAAAATCGAACGCCGTCCCGAAATGGATCCCGACTCCGACATTGGATTCCAGGGGCTCCTGGTTGTCCTTTTCCATGAGGTCGCTGAAGATGATTGTCGGCCCCACATAGACGAAGTTCTCGAGATGCGACAAGGAGAACGTGCGGTAGCCCGCATAGAGGTCCCAAAGGAAGATGCTCTGGAACTTGTCTCCATCGAACTTCTTGGACGAGAGGAACCTTGCGTTATAGCCGCCGCCGTACTTGTTGTAGAAGAATTCGAGCAAGACATCGAAGGTGAACGGGTGATCGATGTAGTGGTACGTATCGCCGAGGCCAAAAGTCTCGCCCAGACCCATGCCTATCTGGACTGTCCAGCCGATGCCTACCCCGCTGTAGAGCTTTGTCACGAAATTGCGCTGTTCGATTTTCTTGATGCTGTCGGCGTTTGCCTCCACGAGCTCGTTGAGCTTTTCCTGGTCCTTTATGGTAAGCGACGACACCACCACGCGCCAGAAGGCGCGATCGCTTGCGCTGAACCCGGAAAGCAGCCTTTCCAGTTCGCCGGACTTCAGCATCGCCCTCGCGGAATCGATTGCCAAGGAACGGATGACGCGATCCTCTTCGCTATTGCCACGGTCGCGGTCGGCGTCGCATTCCATGTTATCCTCGAAAGTCTGCAGGTAGACGCTCAACAGGCGCTTGGTGTCACAGCTGACGGGAGACGGGGCCGAATAGAAGAACCGTCCGTTGGCATAGACCAAAAAGGTATCGAGCGCGGCCATGTTCGCACGGACAGCCTCCTTGTCGCCAGCCCCGATGGCGTTAGCGATTCCCTGCTTGTAGACAGGCGACATGTCCTTGGAAATTTCGATCCGGTAGTGGTTCGGCAGGTAGTAGCCGTCCTTCTTCAGGTACGAATCGAGCGACTTGAATTCATTCTCGTCGATGACCCGCGAATGGCCGTCTTCAAAGAAAATCCTTTCCTCTCTCGAATCGACGTATTCCAGGCCAATCTCGGCCAGCAATCTCGGCGGATTCGTCTCGATGACCGGGCCGATATGGGCAAGAAAATGCCGCGTCAGCGTTTCTTCGCCCTCGCGCGGGTCTACCCAGGAACGCGTTTTCCTGTCATAGACCTTCTTGATGCGGTATTCCGTCTCGACAAGCGCGTAAATGGTCTTCCCGATTGCATCCATGAAGGCTTGCCGCAAGTCTTCGGGCACGGAATCCATCTTGCTGCGTATCGCATTTTCCTGCTCATTGTACCACGCGAAAAATTCCCGTTCCTGCTCTTGCGTGATGGCTTCATGCGACCAGGATTGATTGAGCCCGTGATGGAACTTCATGTGTGCCAGAGTCTTGAAATCTTTCTGCACGCCCCAGAATACGAGTCCGGTGTCGCTTTCGAGCTTCTGCTGCAAGGTGACGCGGAGGGAATCAGGCAATCGGGCCGCAGAGACGGAATCTTGCCGATCCTCACACCCACGGGGCGTACCGCCCGGGCAATACATGGATGTGAATGCAGCCGCGAATGCCGTAAGGCAAAGCACGGTAGCCAAAAACAATGCAAACCGGAACCCTTTCATTTTTTTTACTCCCAATCCCAAAATACAAAAAATCAAGGGCTGCAGCCGGCAATTGCTAGATAAACATCATCGTATTGAGCTTGGCGCGGTACTTCCAGGTGAGTTCGTGCTTGGGACCGAGCACTCCGAACAAGGTAAGCATCGCCTTTTTCGCTGCGCCGTCGTTCCATTCGGGCGCTTCTACAAACAAGTTAAGGAACGCCTGGAGAGCGCTTTCGAAATCTTCGGCGCAGGCGAGCTTGCAGGCCTCGTGGTAGACGATAGCCTCCTTGCCCTGCACGTCCTTTTTCGCCGCTTCGGCGTGGAAGTCGAGAAGTTCCAGCAGCGATTTCGCCTCGCGGTACTGGTCGTCGGCCTCGTTGAACTTGGAAAGCACTTCCTTCGCCTTCTCAGTGTCGCCGAGTCCGAGGCTCGCCTTCGCCCACAGGAGTTGCAGCTTCTTGTCGTTCGGCGTTTTCGCGAGCGCCTCGTCGAGCATCGGGAGCGCCTGGTCAAAGTTCTTCTGGGCAATCGCATCTTCGAGCGCCATCTGGAAGCGGGTCTCGTCGCTCACGAAGAATTTTTCGAGGCGTTTCTTGAGGTCGGCCTCGGAGAGCACGCCCTGGATGACGTCGCCGATTTCGCCCTTGTCCACCACGTGGACCTCGGGAACCGACTGCACGCGGAACGCCTGGATGAGCCGCATGTTCTCGCGTTCGTCGCAGCTCACCACGCCAAGGGTAAAGTCCATGCTCGTAGAAAGCTGACCCAGCAGCTGCGAATAGGGAGCGCAGTCGGGATATTCAGCAGAGGAAAAAAGCACCGCGACAGCGCGGGTTTCGGAAGCTTGCATGACTTCCGTCTCAAAATTTTCAGCGGTAATCTGTACAACTTTAGCCATGCTTCAAATATACAAATTGTTATATTACACTATATGAGTTTATGTCCTTTTTGCAAAACCGAAGTAGTGCAGAAAAAAATAGGCCATCTTGACCTGCGTATCTGCCCCAAGTGCTTCTCGACGTTCTTCCCGTGCGACCAGACGATGGCCCTGCGCGGGGACATGCCCGACCGTTCGCGCGAACTGTGGTACAACGCCCTCAAGGCGAAGAACGCACCGGACCCCGACATGACGGGTGCATGCTGCATCGACCACGGCGAACCGCTCGTGGACGGCAACATTCCCGACTACGGGATTCCCGGAAAGGTGACGACCTGCTGCAAGATGTTCCACCTGCCGCCTTCGCAGATGTTGCAAATTTTAAAGCGCACGCTGGATGCCCCCTTCCAGAAACCCGGAGGAAACGGGAAGCATCATTTCTTCTTTATCCGGGCGCTCGACGCGCTCATAAACAAGTGGTTTGGAGAGAAAATGCCCGAGGTCGATCCCTTGGACGAAATACCGTACAACCTCCACCTGAAAAAAATATTCGAATAAAATGAAAAAGACATACGCCGTATTGGCGATCGCGGCAATCGCGATTCTCGCCATATACTTCCTCCTTCCGGATAGGGAATTTTCGGAAGTGGTTTTCCCTGCGCCCGAAGGCGTGACTCTCGAAAAATACGACGACAAGTCCGACGGCGGCACCTCCGAGGCGACGCTCGACATCAAGGATTCCTCCGCGAAATTCGCCTGTACGCTCGGCGCCGATACGGCAACCCCGGCATGGTGCGGCCTGCTTTGGAACTTCGACCCCGAAGGCAAGAAGGACTACCGCAACTGGACATTCGTCGACACTATCTTTATCGACCTGGAAGCGACCGGCACCAACCAGCTCCTGCTCAAGGTGTGGACCTTCGACCCCGATGTGACCGACATGGGAAAACCGCAGACGTTCAAGCTCCTGCTGAAGGAAGTTCCCGTAAGGGCGGGCCGCCAGAAGATTGCCCTCCCGATGGAAGAACTCTACACTCCGGATTTCTGGTACGGGAACGCGGGAGCCGACACGAAGTATAACAAGCGCCACCAGGAATCCGTCGCGCGCGTAGAAATCGCTCCCGGCTGGGAACAGGCGCGCGGTGCGGAATTCTCGGTCGTCCTCTACGGCCTTTCCGCAAGCGGTGTAAGCAACTTCTACTTCGGCATCGTGCTGTTCGCGTTTATCCTCATCGTCATCATCGCCGTAGGACGGCGCCACGGGTCGAAGGCCGATGAGAACTAGAACGAAGGTCATCGCCTTTGTCGCGTTCGCCGCGGCCTTTGCCGCATGGACGTTCGCGTTCATCAGTTTCAGGCACTCCGAACTTTCCATATTCCCGCAGAGCCATTTCGAATTCTACGAGCTCACGGACAAGGCGCAGGGTGGCTCCTCGACAGCAGACCTTTCCGTTACGGATTCCTCGCTCGACGTGGAAGTGAACGTACGCTCGGGCGTCGCGTTCCCGGCCGTGGGAATCGAGTTCAATCTGAAATCCATCGACAACAGGCCCACGGGTCTCTTCGACCTTTCGATATTCGATTCGCTGGAAATCACTTTCTCGACTCGGAGGATGCACTCGGTATCGCTGCGCGTCCTGACCGAGGATCCGGTCTATTCGCGGTCTGACCGCGAATCCCTGCGCGTCCTGACGCAGGACGTGCAGGCCGGACGCGCGAAGGCGGCGGTCAAGGTCGCAGTTTCCGCATTCCGCACTGCGCCCTGGTGGCTTTCGGCGATGGGCCTCGAAGAAGACGACGGCCTCACCCACCTGCACCGCAGCGCCTACTTGGAAATTGTCGGCGGCAACGGCGTGATGCGCGGGATACCCGACGAAATCAGCGTCTCCGCAATTCGTCTCTGGGGCGAGAACCGCGATTTCGAAAAAGGCATGATTGCAGGAGCCATATTCCTCGCGCTACTCCTCGTCGCCTTTATTATATATATTAGGAAGAGTAAGGAGAAACCTCTCGACCACAGGAGGAAAAATGTCTAAGTACTGGAATCTGGACCGCGTCATGCGCTTTGTGCTCACAAGCCTCGGCGTGATTGTCGCGCTTTGCCTCGTCTACTACCTGCGCGGAGTGCTCTTTCCGTTCATCGCCGCATTCCTCATCGCCTATATCGTCGACCCGATCGTCAACAAGCTGCAGAAGCTCGTAAAGAAGCGCGTCATCGCCGTCATCATCGTACTGCTCGCCTTCGCGTTGATTCTTTTCGGTGTCGGAAAATTATTCATCCCGCAAATCGTGCGCGAAGTCCAGACGCTCGGCACCTTGATTGCAAGGATGTTCACGGACTCCGAATGGTCCTCGCGACTGAACGAGTTCCTGCCTGCAAACCTGTGGGAAACGGTCCGCGAGATGATTTCTTGGGACAAACTAGCAGCGGCCATGCAGCACATGGACTTCTGGAGCGAAGTGCAGAGCATCGCATCGAAGGTATTGCCCGGTGCGTGGGGCGTCCTCTCCTACACGGGCACGGTTGCCGTGTGGTTCTCGAGTGCGGCCATCATCTTCATGTACCTCGTGTTCATCATGCTCGACATGCACAAGATTCGCCTCGGCGTGCTGAATGCGTTCCCGCACCGTTTGCGCCGCAAAGCTAGTTTGTTCGCAGCGGATACAGATAAATTCATGGGAAACTACTTCCGAGCTCAGGCGCTGGTCGCCCTTATCGTCGGAATCCTTTATGCCATCGGCTTCGGCGTGATGGGACTGCCTATGGGGGTCGCCTTCGGTCTTTTCTCCGGCGCACTCAACATGATCCCGTACATGCAGCTCACCACGATTCCGCTCGCACTGCTACTGGCGGTCGTCCACGCACTCAACACCGGTCTTCCGTTCTGGGAAGTCGCCATCATCATCGGCTCCATCTATCTGGTGGTGCAGGTCATCGAAGACTTCTTCCTCGTTCCGCGCATTGTCGGAGGCTCGATGGATCTACCTCCCGTGGGCATTCTCCTCTCCCTTTCTATATGGGGTAAGTTATTGGGCTTCTTAGGTTTACTTGTTGCAATCCCGTTCACCTGCATATGCCTCGTGTACCTGAAGAGGTTCCACGAAAAGACCGCAGAGGCCGAAGCCAACGAGGTCGAACCACCGCCCGAGGCCTGATTTTATAGGGCTTGGAAAACGACACTTTTTTCAAAAAAAGTTTTCCACATGCGAAAAAAAAAGGTATAATATCACCATACAATTAATCTCAACAACTCAAGGAGTTAAAAAATGAACAAACAAGAACTCATCGACGCCATCCTCGCCAACAAGGAAGCTGGCATTGAATCCAAGGCTGCTGCTGCTCGCGCTGTTGACGCCGTTCTCGACGGTATCGCCGCTGGTGTCAAGAAGGACGGCAACGTCCAGCTCATCGGCTTCGGCACCTTCGCTGTGAAGGAACGCGCTGCCCGTGACGGTCGCAACCCGCTCACCGGTGAAAAGATCAAGATCAAGGCTTCCAAGACTGTTGGCTTCAAGGCCGGTGCCGCTCTCAAGGCTTCCGTCGCTGCCAAGAAGGCCGCTGCCAAGAAGGGCAAGAAGTAATTCTTCTTTGTGTACGAAAAAGACCCCGCATCAGCGGGGTCTTTTTTTATTTAGTGGTCGATACAGAACTCGAATCTGTGACCTCTACCATGTCAAGGTAGCGCTCTAACCAACTGAGCTAATCGACCATTAAGGTAGCCCAATAGTAGAAACTTGCATGGAGTTTGTCAAGGGATAGGGGCGCACAATTCTCGCCCCGGATTGCCGTTTTTCGCGTTTTTTGAGGGGTCAGCGGTCTTCCTTGGGAATCCAGTAGCGGAACCGCCCCGTAATATGCAATGCGGGCAGCGTATCCACGCAATGGCCGCTGCGGCAGTCCGTCGCGTAGAGGTCGAGGTCTGCAGTCCAGGTGGAATCGTCCTTCTGGTCGAAATGGACCGTGCTCCGCCCTCCATCCAGCCTGCCCTTCTCCGAATATTCGGCAATGAACCAGGAATACTGCCCCTGCACGGGATGGTTGTCGCCGAGAACGGGGGTATTCACGATAAAGGCCAGCTGGTCACCGTCACCGCTTTCCTCGAGCCGCGTCTTTACGTACAGGTAGTGGTGGCTGTTGCGGATAAAGGGAACTTCCACGTCGTCGGGAGCGAGTTCGACAGTCCGGCTCTTGCCATCGTTTATTTTGTACTTAATGTAGCCGCCGCCCTTGACTTCCCAGCTATCGTTGATACCGCTACAGGCCATGAGCCCAAGCGCGAGAGCCGGGAATATGGAAAGGGAACGCCGCATCAGTTCTTGATTTCGCCGCCTGCTTCCGCCGCCCTGCGCGCCCTGGGATCTTCAAGGATGTAGAGCGGGAGGAAAACGATTTCTTCGTCATCGATAAGGAGACGCACGATGTACTTGTCGGGGCGCTTGATCTGCAAGCGCTGCATGTTGAGGACAAGGTTGATGGCGGCCGTGTCGAGACCGTCCGCGACGGGCTCGAATGGAATCTGCGATTCCATGACGGGCACGATGGCGTGCCCGCACACGTCCTCGATGGAAAGCTTCAGGTTGTGGACTCCCGCCTCGGCACGCTGGTAGCGGATCCTGAACGCCGCCGCGCACTGCGGAATGACAAAGGGAAACTGCGGAGGGAACGCCCTGTCGAACGCCCCGAGGATATTGAGCCTGCCGCCAATGCCGTTCGCGGTGGCTGCATCACAGATTGCTGCTATTTCGATATTCATTAATGAACCGTCCATGTATCGGCCACGTACTTCATGACGATGGGGCCGAAGTTCACACCCCTACCACCCGCATTCTCCCATGCGAGCATGGAAATAAAGACCTTCCCGTTGCCTGCGACAGCGATGTTCGGTACCGAGCCGCGGAGGTAGTAGTGCTTGTTGTTGTAGAATACTGTCTTGAAGTAGGGCAGCTCGTTTTCGCCCATGAGTTTCCAGGTGCTACCGTCGAGGTAGAACACGTGGCTCTGCGCGAGCGAGGGTTTGCCCTTGTCGTCGACAATCGCGTACAGCTTTCCGTCGAAGGCGGCAAGCGAGATGTGATATGCGAGGATACCTTCGTGGATAGACTGCCCGAACACGCCCGTCTTCGTCCACGCGATGGAGGACGCGTCTACACTGCCCTTGTACACGTAAGGTCCGTACTTTTCGGTATCGCGGTTCAGGAACCCGAAGTAAAGCGTGCTGCCGTCGGCCGCGAGGGTAATCCCGTTCACGTTCTTCTGGAGCATCTCGGCGCTCTTCTTTACGCTGTAGTCGCTGCCATAGAGCGTGTAGTAGGACTGGTAGGCAGACGTGGTGTCGACCATGACGAACGCGAGAGAACCGTTCTGCAGGTATGCGGGCTGCAGTTCGCGCACCTTCACCGGATGGTTCGTGTATGTCGTATCGCAGACGTCCTTGTGGTTCACCCTGTGGCAATTCGTTGTCGTGAAAGTCCGGTATGCCGGACCGGCGACATCATCGCTAACCCAGGCAGAACCGCTCCAACGGCTATATTTCGGAGTCTTCGTCGTGGCATCGATAAAGCTCACGAGCGGGTTGCCAGAAGTAGGATGACAATCAAGCGCAATGACGGACGCCCCTTCGATGGCATCGCCCACGCTAGCCCAGGTAGAGGTGCCGTTTGCGGACTTGTAGACGGAAAGGGAGCCCGCGCTCGTGAGGACGGCGAGGTAGAGGTTGCTTCCACCGACCTTGAGCTTGAGCGAGACAATGGAATCCGCGGCCGCAATACTTGCCGTGCTGACCGATTTCCAGGTGTTTCCGTCCAGATACTTCGTCACGACGGCCTTGGGCCCGGAGAGGTAGGCCACGACCGGCTTGTCCGAAACCGTGGCGAGTACCGGCGGGGTCGTCATCTTGCTCGTCTCGAGCACCGTATCCGCGGCGAGATTGCGCCATGCCTTGCGGAAGTAGACCTTGCGGCAGACTTCCTCGGCGCGGTGCCTGGAGTAGAACGCCGGGGTCAAATGCGTGGTAGAGCTGTCGCGGTAGTCGAGGCAGATCGTGACGGAATTTTCCCTCGAGCTGCGGATGAACGCCGAGTTGAATTCGGCAACGCTCGTGTCGAGAGAGCCGTCGCGGTTGCCCTGGTAGTAGTTGCCGTCGACATTGCTGAAGTTCCACCAGAAGTCCTGCATGTTCCGATCACCGATGGTGCCGAGCGTAGAGTTCTTGCCGCCCCACGCCGTATCGTAGAAGTAGTAAGCCTCCCCGTTATCGAAGGATTCGTCACCGCTCCACATCCAGACCGTATCGGCAGCCGTAATCACGCCGACCGGCGACTGCTTGATGATGCGGATGAAGGTGGTATCGCGGAACACGGCCTTGGTACTCGCTTCCTCGGCACTGACGACACAGTACATATCCCTGCCGTCCATGGTGAAATCGGCAGGACGGTAATCGTAGAAGCTGGAACCGTTCTTGTAATAGTCGTAGCGCGTGACGTTCGCCTCGAGCGAAGTATCCTTCTTCTGGTCGAAGCATTCCCAGGTGAACCAGCTGATGCCCTGCCACACGTTGTTGACGGACGCATTGAGTTCGAAGAGGTCGCCCGCCGTAACGTAGATTTCCTCGTCCTTGACGGAGATGACAGGCAGCTCGGTCGAATACTGGATGGTCATGGTATCCATGGCCGTGTTGCCGTCGTTATCCGTGGCGCGCGCGATGCAGTAGAAGGTCGCCGTCGCGGCGGGAGCCTTCCAGACCGTATCGTACACCGAGACCGTCTTCCAGTTGTTGGCGATTTCGGAAGGCGTACCGCAGCTCCATTCGCGCTTCTCGATGAAGCCCGGGAAGTCGGGGTAGTCGTAGGCGTTGGCCCCCAGCACGATGTTGTAGCCTTCACGCACGATGGCCGTCTTGTTCGTCACGACAACGGTCGGAGGCGCCAGGATGATATCGATCAGGGCGGTGTCGCGTGCGGTATTGCCGTCGTCGTCAGTGACACGGATAATGCACTTGTAGCCGCTCTGTGCCGTCGCGGGCATGATTGCCGAATACTGCGGGGATGTCGTGCTGGAATAGGTGAAGCCGATATTCTGCGCGTCGGCAGAGCCACAGCCCCATTCGTAGAGCGCGATTCGTCCGTAGAGGTCGCTCGCCATGGCGTCAAGCCCAAGCGTATCCTTGATGGTGACGGTGTAGTTTCCAAGCACGCGCACGGTCGGCGGGTCCAGCAACACGGTGAATGTCGCGGTATCGCTCGCCTTGTTGCCGTCGTCGTCGGTGACGCGGATGGCACAGTACCACTTGCAGGCCTCGGGCGGCATCGTGACGGTCGGCGTCGTATTCTTCGCAAATGCCGTCCAGTTGTTCTTCAGGTTGGCGCGGACGCTATCACAGGCAAGCTCATAGTCCACGATCTCGCCGAGGGTATCGATAGCCACAAAGCCAAGCTGCACCTGGTCCTTGATGGTAAGCGTCTGATTCGTAATGTTGAGCGAGATGTACGGAAGGTCCTGCAGCACCCTGAAGTAGGCGGTGTCGTTGGCGGATTCACCGTCATCGTCGGTCACCTTCACGATGCACTTGTAGTTGTCGACCGCCGTTCCGGGCATCAGCACGGAGATGGGCACGTTCGCGATGCTCTTCTGCGGATTAGCGAAGGTCGTATCGTCATCAAAGGTAAACATCGAGCCGTTGGTACAACCCCATTCGATCTTCGTGATGGTACCGAAGCGGTCGCTCGCGCTCACCCTGAGTTCCACGGACGAATTGATCTTGTGGCGGTTATCCACGGATTCAGAAACGACATGGACCGTGGGAGGATCCGCCTCGACATTCACGACCAGGGTATCGACAGCCGTTTCTTTCGCGGTATTCTTGATTCCGACAATCACCTTCTTGATGCCGGGTTCGCTCCAGAAAAGCTTGCCCACGGTATCCATGGCGGCAGGGCACGGGCTTGCCGGCTCACACGTCCAATCAAGGACAAAGTATTCGTCGCCCGAAATCGAGTTGTTGTGGAAGGCGAACACCTTGTAGGCAACCGTATCGTTGACAGACACCAACGTATCCTTCGCGGGAGACTCGAAGTAGACGACCGGGCCTTCGTCGTAGAAGCCGAAGCGCACCTTGTTCGTAACGACTCCGTCATCCGTCCTTGCCACCATTTCGTAGAGGGTCCCTAGCTTGATCTCTGCAGGCAGTTGCGACAATTCGAGTGCAAGCGTCGCGACGCTGTCTTCAACCGCCGTGCGGAACGTCTCCGCGCCCTCGATATTCGTTTCCCACGTGACGGAATCCGGCATGGGTATCGCGTTTTCCACTTTCGCCTTGAAGTTGAGCGTAAGCATCTTGTTGACCGATGCTGCGCCCTTGTCGTTCACGGTAAGCGTGATAAGCGACGCACGGACTGCAAAATTCAGCTTGGTCGTATCCGAAAGGA
>JAEEGH010009476.1_pt1 | contig 22705 bp, 20 predicted proteins | sample 9134181 | NCBI WGS metagenome assembly JAEEGH01 (sample SAMN16246544, study PRJNA631951) | gut metagenome | biome: gut microbiome; feature: rumen; material: DP-attached | host: Bos | place: Iran: Karaj | collected 2018-10
TCAGGTGATGGCGCGAAGCGATCTCGGGCACGACGCCGCCGTAGACTTTATGCACTTCGATCTGGGAGGAGATGACGTTGCTCAGCACTTCCCTGCCGTCCGCCAGAACGGCGATGGCAGTCTCGTCGCAGCTGCTCTCGATCCCCATTGTCAGATGTTTTCCGTTTTTCATATCATTCGTGATGCATCCACATGATCAGGGCGTCTTCGCCATCCTGATAGTATCTGCGCCGCACGCCGGCTTCCTCGAAGCCGAAACTCTTATACAAAGCGATGGCAGGGTCGTTGGAGACCCGCACTTCCAGCGTGATATCCGTCACGCCCTCCGCCAGGCATTCGCCGATCATCGTCTGCAGCACCTGCGAAGCGACGCCCCGCCGCCTGCATTCGGGCAGCACGGCCACGTTCGTGATGTAGCCTTCCGGGGGAATGACCCAGATGCCCGCGTAGGCGACGACCAGGCCGTCCTCCTCCGCCGCGAAATAACGGGTCGGATTCAGCCCGGAGAACTCCGCCGCGACCATGTCCCGGCTCCAGGGTTCCTCGGGAAAGCAGACCTTCTCCATCTCGGCGATGCGGTCGATGTCGTTCGCATCCGCGCGCCGGATCGTCATGGCATCCTCCTCAGATCGCCCGCTTTCAGCTTGCGCTCCGCTTCCGCCAGGCGCAGGTATTCGGGCTGTATGCTGTAGCAGTCCGTCAGACTGTCTTCCCCATACAGCTGCAGCGCCAGATTCAGATCCGCGTAAGCGCGCTGGAATTTATGCTCCTGCGGCGCAAACACGTGGGGCAGGCCGCTGGTCTCCAGCGCTTCCCGGTACGCGTCGCTGCCGTCGCCGTAAAAAACGCACACGCGGCCTTCGGTACAGAGCGCGCCCAACTTGTCCAGATACGCCGGCACGTCGTACGCGCCGTCTTCCAAAAGAGCCTCTTTGCTGCCGGGCAGATAGACGCCTGCGTAGACCTGGCTGCGCCGGGCATCGAACAGCGGGCAGACGAGAGGCTGCGCGCCTTCGGGGAAGCCCTCGAAAGATCCGTCCGCGATATCCGAGAACGCGAAAGAAGCCAATGTCGGCACGCTGATCACGGGTTTGTCCCAGACCTGCGCGAACGCCTTGGCCGTCGCCATGCCGATGCGGATGCCCGTAAAGGAGCCGGGTCCGCGGGACACCGCGATCGCGTCCAGTTCCTCCGGTTCGAGATGCGCCTCGGCGAGGATCTCCTTCACCATGGGAGCGATCTCCTCCAGGTGGGAATAATGGGTCTGGTTGACCTTCTCCAGAACGCCTGTTTCGCCGGGCAGCCCGGACAGAGCCACGGACGCCAGCGGTCCGGTCGTTTCGATCGCCAGGATCACCGGTCTATGCTGCATATCCGTTCTCCTTCCTCTTCGCCGTATTCCAGACGGATGGTGACCGCGTCCGCCGGCAGCAGGTCTTCGATCAGGTCCGCCCATTCGATCAGGCAGACGCCGCCTTTGTGGAAATAGTCCTCCAGGCCGATCTCGAACAGTTCGTCTTCGTCGTTCACCCGGTACACGTCGAAATGATACAGGGGCAGGTGGCCGGTCTCGTATTCCTGCACGATCGTGAACGTGGGGCTCGTGAGCGTTTCGGTCACGCCAAGACCCCGCGCGATAGCCTTCGCCAGCGTGGTCTTGCCCGTCCCCAGATCTCCGATGAGCGCGTACGTCTGATCCGGCAGCATCTGCGCCGCCAGTTTCGCGCCCAGCGCGCGGGTATCCGTTTCATTTTTCAAAACGTGGCGTTGTTCCATGCTTGATATGTTACCATAAAAGCGGGGCAAAAGAAAGAGCCGCAGGAGCGGCAGGGAGAGCAGCATGTTCGGAGCAAAAGAAGGAAGCGTGACCGTCCGCAGCGGATCGGTCGATTACGTCACATTCGGCACAGGCAGCAGGGATCTCGTATTGATCCCGGGTCTTGTGCTGGGATTGAAGCGCCTGCGCGGCACGGGCAGCCAGCTGGCGCTCTCCTACCGCATGTTCGCGAAGGACTTCCGGGTCTGGTGCTTCGATCACCGGGACGGCCTGCCGCAGGACGTGACTGCAGAACAGCTCGCGGACGACCTGGCGGACGCCATGCGGGCTGTCGGCATCGGTCAGGCGGACGTGCTGGGCGTGTCCCAGGGCGGCATGATCGCCCAATACCTGGCGCTGAACCACCCGGAACTGGTGCGCAGACTCGTGCTCGGGGTCACGCTGTGCCGGAACAACCCCACCGTCGAAGGCAACATCCGCCGCTGGCTGGATCTGGCGCAGACGAGGGGGATCAAGGCTGCTGCGCTGGACTCCTTCAAGAAGACCTATTCGGACAAGTATCTCGCCAGATACGGATTCTTCCTGCCCTTCCTGGCCGACAGCGTCAAAAAAGCAGACCCGCAGCGCTTTTCCGCGCTGGCGAAGGCCTGCCTCACCTGCGATACCTATGACAGACTGCCCGAGATCTCCTGCCCCGTCCTCGTGCTGGGCGGACGGCTCGACCGTGTCGTCGGTCCGGATGCCTGCGAAGAACTCGCGCAGCGTCTGGGCTGCGGCTGTTATCTCTACGAAGACCTCGGCCATTCCGCCTACGAGGAAGCGAAAGACTTTAACAAGAGGGTCTACCGGTTCCTGACAGAATGACGCGTCACAATACGATCACCCTCACCCGGAACGAAGTACCGTTCCGGTCGTTGCGGAACGTGAAGACCGTTGTGCCCGGATGCTCCGGGACGATCTGCAGCTGCGTCGCGCGGTCATACCACACGTTCTCCGAGAAACGGATCTGCGCGGCGTCCGTATCCTGCTCCAGCAGGATGCCCAGGGAACCCGTGTAATCGACGACGAGGGTCAGCGGCTGGGGAGCGGCGTTCCGGTCCATCACGATCAGTTTCTCGCTGGCGTAGAACATCTGTGACCCGTAGCCGGCGTCCGGACTCTCGAGGAACTCGCAGGTCTCCTTGATGCGGCTGCGGTAGCGCTCGAAGGGGATGCAGGCGGAGTGCAGCTCGCGCTCCAGTTCGTCCGACGTGAAGATCCCGGAATCTATTTCCGAGGGCGCGATGGATTCGTTCACGTTTCCCTTGTCGGGATGGAAGAACAGAACCTGCTCCTTATATGCCTTGCGAAACGCCTGGGGATCCTCGCTGAAGCGGGGTACGCTCAGGATCTCGTAATAGTCCTGCATCTGGTCTTCTTGAACGCTGTGCCTTTCCTGTGCTGTGAAGAAGTAAGAACAGTACTATTATCGCACAGATCGTTCTTCGGGTCACGAAAAAAGAGAGCGCCGGAGCGCTCTCTCTTATATTGGCTTGATTCGAATTACTCGATGATCTCGACGACAACGCCGGAAGCAACAGTTCTGCCGCCTTCGCGGATAGCGAAACGGAGACCTTCTTCCATGGCGATCGGGGTGATCAGTTCGACGCTCATGACGACGTTGTCGCCAGGCATGCACATTTCAGTGCCTTCGGGCAGAGTCAGTGCGCCGGTAACGTCGGTCGTTCTGAAGTAGAACTGGGGTCTGTAACCGTTGAAGAACGGAGTGTGGCGGCCGCCTTCTTCCTTCTTCAGAACGTAGACCTGGCCCTTGAACTTGGTGTGGGGATGAACGGAGCCGGGAGCAGCCAGAACCTGGCCTCTTTCGATCTCGTTTCTCTGAACGCCACGCAGCAGGCAGCCGATGTTGTCGCCAGCTTCGGCCTGGTCGAGCAGCTTACGGAACATTTCAACGCCCGTAACAACGACCTTTCTCTTTTCGTCCTTCAGACCAACGATTTCGACTTCGTCGGAAACCTTGATGACGCCTCTTTCAACACGACCGGTAGCAACGGTGCCGCGGCCGGTGATGGAGAATACGTCTTCGACAGGCATCAGGAACGGCTTGTCATTGGGTCTCTCAGGCTGCGGAATGTATTCGTCGACAGCGTCGAGCAGTTCCATAACCTTGTCAGCCCAAGCGCAATCCGGATCCTGCAGAGCCATCAGCGCGGAACCTCTGATGATCGGGGTGTCGTCGCCGGGGAACTCATACTGGTCGAGCAGTTCGCGAACTTCCATTTCGACGAGGTCGAGCAGTTCTTCGTCGTCGACCATGTCGCACTTGTTCAGGAATACGACGATGTAAGGAACGCCTACCTGACGGGACAGCAGGATGTGCTCTCTGGTCTGGGGCATCGGACCGTCGGTCGCTGCAACTACCAGGATAGCGCCGTCCATCTGAGCAGCGCCGGTGATCATGTTCTTAACATAGTCAGCGTGACCCGGGCAGTCAACGTGAGCATAGTGTCTCTTCTCGGTCTCGTATTCGACGTGAGCGGTATTGATCGTAATACCTCTTTCTCTTTCTTCCGGAGCCTTGTCGATGTTGTCGAAGTCAACGATCTGGTTGGTCGCGGAGGGCAGTCTCTTCGCCAGAACCTTGGTGATGGCGGCGGTCAGAGTGGTCTTGCCGTGGTCGACGTGGCCGATGGTACCGATGTTAACATGCGGTTTGTTTCTTACGAATTTCTCTTTTGCCATTTTACTTTCTCCTTTTCACGTGATTTGGTTTATAAAATTGCAATTTTGGTCTATTTGTTGATCTTGTCCAGCAGGTTGTCAGGCAGCTTCTCGAAGTGGTCCATCTGCATGACGTACGTGCCTCTGCCCTGGGTCTTGGACCGCAGGTCCGTGGCATAGCCGAACATTTCGGAGAGGGGAACCATGCCGTCCACGGTAGCAGCACCGTTTCTGATGTCGGTTCCTTCGATCCTTCCTCTGCGGGAAGAGATGTCTCCGATCACGTCGCCCATGTATTCCTCGGGCGCCGTAACTTCTACCTTGAAGATAGGCTCCAGCAGGATCGGGGCAGCCTTTGCGGCCGCTTCCCTGAACGCCATGGAAGCGGCGATCTTGAACGCCATTTCCGAGGAGTCCACTTCGTGGTAAGAACCGTCGAACAGTTCGCAGCCGACGTCCACGACCTGGTAGCCGGCCAACGGACCGGTCTCCATGGCTTCGCGGATGCCTTCGTCGATCTTCGGGATAAATTCCTTGGGGATCGCGCCGCCCACGATCTTGTTGACGAATTCGTAGCCTTCGCCCGGCTGTCTCGGATAGAGACGGATCTTGACGTGGCCGTACTGGCCGTGTCCGCCGGACTGCTTGGCGTACTTGTTGTCGACGATCGCTTCCTTGGTGATGGTCTCTTTGTAGGAAACCTGGGGCTTGCCCACGTTTGCCTCGACCTTGAATTCACGGAGCAGTCTGTCGACGATGATCTCCAGATGGAGCTCGCCCATGCCTGCGATGATCGTCTGACCCGTGTCGGGGTCGGTGTAGGTCTTGAAGGTGGGGTCTTCCTCGGCAAGCTTTGCCAGGGCGATGCCCATCTTTTCCTGACCGGCCTTCGTCTTGGGTTCGATGGCGATCTGGATCACGGGATCGGGGAATTCCATGGATTCCAGAATGATGGGATGCTTTTCGTCGCACAGGGTGTCGCCGGTGGTCGTGTCCTTCAGACCGACTGCGGCAGCGATATCGCCGGAGTAGACCGTTTCGATATCTTCTCTGTGGTTGGCGTGCATCTGCAGGATGCGGCCGATACGTTCCTTCTTCCCCTTGGTGGAGTTGTAAACGTAGGAACCGCTTTCCAGCGTGCCGGAATACACGCGGAAGAACGCGAGTTTTCCGACGTAGGGGTCTGCCACGATCTTGAATGCGAGCGCGGAGAACGGACCCTTGTCGTCGGCGGCGCGTTCCGCCTCTTTCTCCAGTCTGGGAATGACGCCCTTGATGGGCGGGATGTCCAGCGGAGAAGGCATGTAGTCCACGACGGCGTCCAGCATCAGCTGAACACCCTTGTTTTTATAAGCGGAACCGCAGAGTACGGGAACCATCTTGTTCGCGATGGTCATCTTGCGGATGGTCGACTTGATCTCTTCCGTGGTCAGCTCTTCGCCTTCCAGGTACTTCATCATGAGTTCTTCGTCGCACTCCGCAACGGATTCCAGCATCTTCTGCCGGTATTCCTCTGCGAGGTCCATCATGTCCGCGGGGATGTCCTGCTCTTCGATGTGGGTGCCGAGATCGTCTTCGTAGATCTCCGCCTTCATCTTGATCAGGTCGATGATGCCCCGGAACGTGCTCTCCACACCGATGGGCAGCTGCACTGCCACGGCGTTGGCCTTCAGTCTGTTCTTGACCATGTCCAGAACGTGGTAGAAGTCCGCGCCCATGATATCCATCTTATTGACGAAGATCATTCTGGGTACGCCGTACTTCTCCGCCTGTCTCCAGACGGTCTCGGACTGGGGCTCCACGCCGCCCTTGGCGCACAGAACGGTGACCGCACCGTCCAGCACGCGCAGGGATCTTTCCACTTCGACGGTAAAGTCTACGTGGCCCGGTGTGTCGATGATATTGATTCTTGTATTTTTCCACTGAGCGGTCGTAGCAGCAGAAGTGATGGTGATGCCTCTTTCCTGCTCCTGGACCATGTAGTCCATGACCGCGGCGCCTTCATGGGTCTCACCCATCTTATGCGTTTTTCCGGTATAGAACAGAATGCGCTCGGTGGTCGTCGTCTTACCGGCATCGATGTGAGCCATGATCCCGATATTCCGCGTACGTTCCAGCGAAAATTGTCTAGGCATTTCTTCCTCCTTTCCTGCTCGTTCCCGAATGTTCCAAAGCCCTGCTCCGCACTAGAATCTGTAGTGTGCGAACGCTCTGTTGGCTTCGGCCATCTTGTGTGTGTCGTCCTTCTTCTTGACGGAACCGCCGAGTCCGTTGGCGGCATCCATCAGCTCATTGGCGAGTCTGTCGGACATGGTCCGTTCGCCTCTGGCTCTGGTATACTTGGTGAGCCATCTGAGACCCAGGGTCTGGCGTCTCTCCGGTCTGACTTCGATAGGAACCTGGTAGTTCGCACCACCGATTCTTCTGGCCTTGACTTCAACCTGGGGCATGATGTTGTTCATCGCCTTGTTGAAGACTTCCATGGGTTCCTCGCCTGTCTTTGCCTTGATGGTCTCAAAAGCATCGTAGACGATCTTCTGTGCTACACCCTTCTTGCCGTCGAGCATAATGCTGTTGATGAGCTTAGCCACAACAACACTGCCGTATACAGGATCGGGGAGCACTTCCCTCTTGGGGACGTTTCCACGTCTTGGCACTTCACTTTCCTCCTTGCGTATGTTGCGCAAATCATCGGTACTCGCAGCGGGTCACCCGCCGCGCGGTGCCATTATCTATATGATAAGGGCACTCTAGTTTACCCGATATGAACAATAACTTCTGAATGGTTTCGGTAAGAATTACTTCTTCTGCTTGGGTCTCTTCGCACCGTACTTGGAACGGGCCTGGCCTCTGTTGGCAACGCCGGCGGTATCCAGCGTACCTCTTACGATGTGATAACGCACACCGGGGAGGTCCTTGACTCTGCCGCCTCTGATCAGAACAACGCTGTGTTCCTGCAGATTGTGACCTTCACCGGGAATGTAAGCGGTAACTTCCAGACCGTTGGTGAGGCGTACACGGGCGACCTTTCTCAGCGCAGAGTTCGGCTTCTTCGGAGTTACTGTCTTAACGGAAGTGCAAACGCCTCTCTTCTGAGGTGCCTTCGTATCGGTCGGCACTCTCTTGATGCTGTTCATGCTTTTCAGCAGAGCCGGAGAGTTGGACTTCTTTTCGGACATTACTCGTCCCTGTCTTACCAGTTGGTTAATGGTAGGCATTCAAATTCTCCTTTCTTCAAGATTTTTTATATTGACCCGCCCGCACGCTGCGCGTGCGGGCAGAAATCAACAGCACAACAGGATTAGTGTAACACAGTGCATCCCTTGATGTCAAAGGCTTTCTAGGCTTCTTCCTCAGGAATTTCTTCCTCGAAAGTTTCCTCTTCCGCCATGGCTTCTTCCGCCGGGAGATCGGTCTCGTCCGCCGGGTCGTCCGCGTAGAGTTCGTCGGGCGTTTCGTCCTCGGTATACTCATTGCGGATCTCCTTCGTATTGAAGGATTCCATGTATTCCGTGTTTACACCGTAATCGATGTCGATATTCTTGTAAGGCTTCATGCCGGTACCGGCCGGGATGAGCTTACCGATGATGACGTTCTCCTTCAGGCCAAGCAGTCTGTCGCGCTTGCCCTTGATGGCAGCGTCGGTCAGGACCCTGGTCGTCTCCTGGAAGGAAGCCGCGGACAGGAAGGAATTCGTAGCAAGGGAGGCCTTCGTGATACCGAGGAGCTCTCTCTTGTACTGGGCAGGTTCTTTGCCTTCTTCCAGCGCGTTGTTCTCGTCTTCGATCTCGAAGAGGTTGTAGAGGGCGCCGGGCAGCAGGTGGGTGTCGCCCGCGTCGTCGATGCGGTACTTGGACAGCATCTGGGACACGATGACTTCGATGTGCTTATCGTTGATGTCTACACCTTGCTGCTTGTATACTCTCTGCACTTCCTTGAGCAGATACTGGTATACGCCTTCCACGCCGTTCAGGCGCATGATGTCGTGCGGGTTGAGAGGACCCTGGGTGATGCCTTCGCCTGCGTGGACCACGCTGCCTTCGGTCACCTTGAGTCTCGCGCCGTAAGGAATGATATAGACTTTTTCCTCTTCGCCGCGGATGCGCACTTCGGTCTTGTTGTCGGGACGCGGTTCGATGGAGACGACGGTGCCGTCCGCCTCGCAGATCTCCGCGATACCCTTCGGCTTACGGGCTTCGAAAAGTTCTTCGACTCTCGGAAGACCCTGGGTGATGTCGTTACCCGCGACGGAAACGCCGCCGGTATGGAACGTTCTCATGGTCAGCTGCGTACCGGGTTCGCCGATGGACTGCGCGGCGATGATGCCGACGGCTTCGCCGATGTTCACGTGGGAACCGGTAGCCAGGTTGCGGCCGTAGCAGGCGGCGCAGATGCCGGTCTTGCTCTTGCAGGTCATGACCGAACGGATCTTGACGGCTTCGATGCCGGCGTCTTCGATGGCCTGGGCCTGCTTTTCGTTGATCTCCTCACCGCCTTCGACGATGACTTCGCCGGTGGCCGGGTCAACGATGTCCTCGAGCGCCGTTCTGCCCACGATACGCAGGCGGAGCGCCTCGATGACTTCCTTGCCGTCCGTGAAGGCTCTGACTTCGATGCCTTCGTCGGTGCCGCAGTCGTTCTCGCGGACGATCACGTTGTGGGATACGTCGACGAGACGGCGGGTCAGGTAACCGGAGTCCGCGGTACGCAGAGCGGTGTCTGCCAGACCCTTTCTGGCGCCGTTGGCGGAGATGAAGTATTCCATGACCGTCAGACCTTCGCGGAAGTTGGCGGTGATAGGAATTTCGATCGTCTTACCGGCTGCGTTGCCCATCAGACCGCGCATGCCGCCGATCTGACGGATCTGGTTCTTGGAACCTCTCGCGCCGGAGTCTGCCATGATGAACAGGTTGTTTTCTGCCTGCAGGGAGTCCATCAGAGCGTCTGCGACGTCGTCCGTGGCCTTGTGCCAGATCTGGATGACGTTCTCGTAGCGCTCGTTGTTGCTCATCAGGCCGCGTCTGTAGAACGCTTCGTACTTGTCGACCTTTTCCTGAGCCGCGTCGATGATCTCCTGCTTGTTCTCGGGCATGACCATGTCTCCGATGGAGATGGTGATGGCAGCCCGGGTGGAATATTTGAAGCCTGTGCTCTTGATGTGGTCCAGCATCTTCGCGGTCTCCGTATTGCCGTGGGCACGGAAGCACTTGTCGATGATGCGGGTGAGGTCCTTCTTGCGGCACAGGAAGCCGATCTCCAGGGAGTAGGGATCTTCGTCTCTGTCGACAAAGCCCAGATCCTGCGGGATCTGCTCGTTGAAGATAAAGCGTCCGACGGTGGATTCCACCAGGCGGCCTTCTTTGTCTTCGGGGCCCAGATACATGCGGACCTTGATCTTCGCGTGGATCGCCACGGCGCCGGTCTGATAGGCCATGAGCATTTCGGCGTAGTCGGTGAAGACCTTGCCGTCGCCCTTTTCGGCGATGCGCTCGAAGCCGTCCGCGCGGTTCTTCTCTTCGTCCTTGAACTCGTCGATGCGCTCGACCAGCTTGCCGTTCTCATCCTTCTTGGCGCAGACGCCGGGGTGAGTCAGGTAGTAGGAACCGAGGATCATGTCCTGGGTCGGCGTCGTGATCGGGGAACCGTCCTTCGGCGCCAGGATATTGTTGACGGACATCATCAGGAACCGGGCTTCCGCCTGCGCCTCTACGGACAGAGGTACGTGGACAGCCATCTGGTCGCCGTCGAAGTCCGCGTTGTAAGCGGTGCACACCAGCGGGTGCAGGCGGATGGCCTTGCCTTCGACCAGCACGGGTTCGAAGGCCTGGATGCCCAGTCTGTGCAGCGTCGGGGCGCGGTTCAGGAGCACGGGGTGATCCTGAATGACGTCGTCCAGAACGTCCCAGACTTCCGGGCGGACCTTTTCGACCATTCTCTTGGCGCTCTTGATGTTATGCGCCAGGCCTCTGAGCACGAGCTCCTTCATGATGAAGGGCTTGAACAGTTCCAGCGCCATCTTCTTGGGAAGACCGCACTGATAGAACTTCAGGTCGGGGCCGACGACGATAACGGAACGTCCGGAGTAGTCGACGCGCTTGCCCAGCAGGTTCTGACGGAATCTGCCCTGCTTGCCCTTCAGCATGTCGGACAGGGACTTCAGCGGTCTGCTGCCGGGTCCCGTGACGGGACGGCCGCGTCTGCCGTTGTCGATCAGGGCGTCCACCGCTTCCTGGAGCATTCTCTTCTCGTTGCGCACGATGATGTCGGGCGCGCCGAGCTCGAGCAGTCTCTTCAGACGGTTGTTTCTGTTGATGACCCTTCTGTACAGGTCGTTTAAGTCGGAGGTGGCGAATCTGCCGCCGTCCAGCTGCACCATCGGACGGATGTCGGGCGGGATGACGGGAACGACTTCCAGGATCATCCACTCGGGGCGGTTGCCGGAGGCTCTGAGCGCCTCGATGACTTCCAGTCTTCTGACGATGCGGACTCTCTTCTGGCTCTGCGCGTCCTTCAGCTTTTCGCGGAGGTCCGCCGCCAGTTCGTCCAGGTCGATGGCTTCCAGCAGCTGGCGCACGGATTCCGCGCCCATGCCCGCCTTGAAGCGGTCACCGAACTCTTCTCTCTTCTCTCTGTATTCCTGCTCCGTCAGGATGTCCATGTAGGCCATGTCCGTGTCGCCGGGATCGGTGACCACGTAGGATGCGAAATACAGGATCTTTTCCAGACTTCTCGGGGACATGTCCAGAACCAGGCCGATGCGGCTGGGGATGCCCTTGAAGTACCAGATATGGGAGACCGGCGTGGCCAGTTCGATGTGGCCCATCCGTTCTCTTCTGACTTTTGCCTTTGTGACTTCTACGCCGCAGCGGTCGCAGACGATGCCCTTGTAGCGGATGCGCTTGTACTTTCCGCAGTGGCATTCCCAGTCCTTCGTCGGTCCGAATATCCGTTCGCAGAACAGGCCGTCGCGCTCGGGCTTCAGCGTTCTGTAGTTGATGGTTTCGGGCTTTGTGACTTCACCGTGGGACCAGCTTCTGATCTTGTCCGTAGAGGCAAGGCTTATCTGTAAAGATTCAAAATTACTTAATTCCAAAGTCTTTGCTTCCTTTCAACACCGGGGATATAAGGAACGGGATTATTCTTCTGCTTCGCCGGTATAGTCGTCGACGTAGGAGTCGGGCTCCTGCTCGTAGACGCTGACGTCTTCCATGGCTTCGCCGTTTTCGTCGGTCTGGGTGAACCCGAAGTCGCCGGTGAAGAATTCGTCGTCTCTGCGGACGTGGTCGAATTCCACCGCGCCGAAGTTCGTGTTCGCTTCCAGCTCGCCGGCGTCCCGGATCTCCATCTCTTCGCCGTTCTCGTCCAGGACCTTGACGTCCAGAGCGAGGGACTGCATTTCCTTGATGAGCACCTTGAAGGACTCGGGAATGCCCGGTTCGGGGATGTTCTCGTCCTTGACGATGGCTTCGTAGGTCTTGACGCGGCCCACGATATCGTCGGACTTGACGGTCAGGATCTCCTGCAGGGTGTAAGCGGCGCCGTAAGCTTCCAGCGCCCAGACTTCCATTTCGCCGAAACGCTGTCCGCCGAACTGGGCTTTGCCGCCCAGCGGCTGCTGCGTGACGAGGGAGTACGGGCCGGTGCTTCTGGCGTGGATCTTATCGTCGACCAGATGGTGCAGCTTGAGCATGTACATGTAGCCCACGGTGACCGGGTGGTCGAAGTATTCGCCGGTGCGGCCGTCTCTGAGCATCAGTCTGCCGGTCTCGGGGTATCCGCATTCCTTCAGCAGGCCGATGACGTCGGATTCTCTCGCGCCGTCGAAGACCGGGGTGGAGATGTACCAGCCCTTCTTCATGGCTGCCAGTCCGAGGTGGACCTCCAGGACCTGGCCGATGTTCATACGGGACGGGACGCCCAGGGGGTTGAGCATGACCTGCAGCGGCGTGCCGTCTTCGGTGAAGGGCATGTCTTCCATGGGCAGGACCCTGGAGATAACGCCCTTGTTGCCGTGGCGGCCTGCCATCTTGTCGCCGACCTGGATCTTTCTCTTGGTGGCGATGTAGCAGCGGACCAGCTTGTTGACGCCCGGGGACAGGTCGTCGCCGTTCTCTCTGGAGAAGACCTTGACGTCTACGACGATACCGGTCTCTCCGTGAGGCACGCGCAGGGAGGTGTCGCGGACTTCTCTGGCCTTTTCGCCGAAGATGGCGCGCAGCAGTCTCTCTTCTGCGGTGAGTTCCGTCTCGCCCTTCGGGGTGACCTTGCCCACCAGGATGTCGGAGGAGTCGACTTCGGCGCCGATGCGCACGATGCCTTCTTCGTCCAGATCCTTCAGAGCGTCTTCGCCCACGTTGGGGATGTCTCTCGTGATCTCTTCGGGTCCGAGCTTCGTATCTCTGGCTTCGGACTCGTATTCCTCGATGTGGATGGACGTGAGAACGTCGTCCATGAGCAGTCTTTCGTTGAGGATGACTGCGTCCTCGTAGTTATAGCCTTCCCAGGTCATGAAGCCGATGAGGAGGTTTCTGCCGAGAGCGATCTCGCCCTGGTCGGTAGAGGGACCGTCCGCGATGACTTCGCCTGCCTCGATGTGCTCGCCGTGGTCGACGATGGGCTTCTGGTTGATGCAGGTGCCCTGGTTGGATCTCTTGTACTTCAGCAGCTTGTAGGTATCCTTGCCCATACCGTCGTCTCTTTCGATGACGACGCGGGTGGCGTCGACGAAATCGACAGTGCCGGCATTCTTGGCCAGCACGACGACGCCGGAGTCACAGGCCGCTCTGTATTCCACGCCGGTCGCGACGACGGGAGCGTCCGCGACGAGGAGGGGAACTGCCTGACGCTGCATGTTGGAACCCATCAGCGCACGGTTCGCGTCGTCGTTCTCCAGGAACGGGATCATCGCGGTCGCGATGGATACCACCTGGCGCGGCGAAACGTCCATGCAGTCGACGACTTCTCTGTCGTACAGGTCGATCTCGCCCAGATCGCCTCTGGCGAGGACCTTCTGGTTGACGAAGCGGCCGTTCTCATCCAGCGGCTCGTTGGCCTGCGCGATGATCAGGGGTTCTTCTTCGTCAGCGGCCAGATACTGGATCTTGGAAGTGACGATGCCGTTCTTCTTGTCGACCCAGCGGTACGGCGTCTCGATAAAGCCGTATTCGTTGATGACCCCGTAGGTGGTGAGGGAGCCGATCAGACCGATGTTCGGACCTTCAGGCGTCTCGATGGGGCACATACGGCCGTAGTGGGAGTGGTGAACGTCGCGGACTTCGAATCCGGCTCTGTCTCTGGACAGACCGCCGGGGCCCAGGGCGGACAGTCTTCTCTTGTGGGTCAGCTCGGCCAGCGGATTCGTCTGGTCCATGAACTGAGACAGCTGGGAAGAACCGAAGAACTCCTTGATGGCAGCCGTTACGGGACGGATGTTCATCAGAGCCTGGGGCGTCGTCGCTTCGATGTCCTGGATGGTCATTCTTTCCTTGACGACTCTCTCCATTCTGGCGAGGCCGATGCGGAACTGGTTCTGCAGCAGTTCGCCGACGGTGCGCAGTCTTCTGTTGCCCAGGTGGTCGATGTCGTCGGTCGTGCCGATGCCGTCGGGCAGTCCGAGCAGGTAGGAGACGGACGCGATGATGTCGTCGAGGATGATGTGCTTCGGAGAAAGTTCGTTTCTGCGGCTGTACAGATAGTCGGCCATGGCCTTGGCGGCTTCGGCCTTCTTCAGCTTGCCGGCGGGCTTGTGGTTCTCCTCGTAGTCCTCGAGGCAGGCCAGCAGCGCCGGATAGAACACTCTCTTGGGCAGCTTATATTCGGCCGGGTCGAAATCCACGTAGCCGGACAGCTCGACGAAGTTGTTGCCGATGACCTTGACGGCCTTGCCTTCTTCGACCTTGCTTTCCACCCACACGAATTCCGGACCTGCGTTCTGTACGATCTTCGCTTCGGCTCTGGACAGTCTCTTGCCCTTTTCGAAGACGATCTCGCCCGTCATGGGATTGACGACGTCTTCCGCGAGCACGCAGTTTGCGATACGGTTGCGCAGACCCAGCTTCTTGTTGTATTTATAACGTCCGACCTTGGCCAGATCGTATCTCTTCGCGTCGAAGAACAGGGCTTCGATCAGGTCGTAGGCGCTGTCGAACGTGGCAGGCTCGCCCGGTCTGAGCTTTCTGTAGATCTCCTTGAGACCTTCATCGAAGTTATGAGTCGGATCCTTGGCGATCGACTTCATGAGTCTTTCGTCCTGGCCGAAGATCGCGTAGATCTCTTCGTTAGAGCCTTCTTGCAGGCTGGCGGCGATGGACGTACGGAATTCCCCGTAGCGGCGGATCTTCTTGTGCAGGTCTTCCTCGGAGATCCCGGGGTTCTTGCGTCTTTCCGATTCCACCTTCGCTTCTACGGAATTGTATGCCAACGCTCTCAGAAGTTCCGTGACGGGCTGCTTTCTGGTGCGGTCCACGCGCACGGAAATGACCTCGTTGGAATCGGTTTCGTATTCCAGCCAGGCACCTCTGTTGGGAATGATCGTGGTGGAGAACAGCTTGTTGTTGGACTTATCTACGGTCACTTCGTAGTACGGTCCGGGCGAACGGACCAGCTGCGTGACCACGACGCGCTCCGCGCCGTTGTAGATGAACGTGCCCTTCTCCGTCATTATGGGGAAATCTCCCATAAAGACTTCCTGCTCCTTGACCTCGCCAGTCTCCTGGTTGATGAGGCGTACCTTTACCTTTAAAGGCGCGGCATAAGTAGCGTCTCTCTCCTTGCACTCTTCCTGATCGTACTTCGTCTCGTCGGAGATGTAGTGATCGACGAATTCGAGCGCCAGATTGTCCGCATAGTCCCGGATGGGGGATATGTCCTCAAAAACCTCAGCAAGACCCTCTTTGATAAACCAATCATAGGAGTCTTTCTGGATCTGTATGAGGTTGGGCATGGGCAGAACCGTCTCGATCTTGGAGAAGCTCATGCGCTGCTTTCTGCCGAATTTTTGGGGTTGGGGCATTGTATTCCCTCCTTAAAATCTATGTGAAGTAATAAAAATGTGCGGCGATATCCGATAAAAATACGGCCCACAAAAAGACCCCAAAAGGGTTGCTCACGCAGAACAACCCTTTGGATCTTCAGTTCGAGTACAGACTACTTCAGAGCGACGGTAGCGCCGACTTCTTCCAGCTTGGCCTTGATCTCGTTTGCTTCTGCCTTGGAAGCGCCTTCCTTCAGAGCCTTGGGAGCGTTGTCTACCAGGTCCTTGGCTTCCTTCAGGCCCAGGCCGGTGATCTCTCTGACGACCTTGATGACCTTGATCTTTTCAGAACCGACGGATTCGAGTACGACGTCGAATTCATCCTTTTCTTCTTCAGCGGGTGCTGCGGCTGCGCCGGCAACTGCTACGGGAGCTGCTGCGGATACGCCGAATTCTTCTTCGCAAGCCTTGACCAGCTCGTTGAGTTCCAGAACTGTCATCGCTTTGATGGCTTCAATAATCTGTTCCTTAGTCATTGTATTTCTCCTTATTAAATTCTCATGATGCATGGGCTTTCCGAAGCCCGTTTGTATGGTTTCGCTTTGCAGCGATTATTCTGCCTTGGCATCGGCGATGGCCTGGAATGTGCGGACCATCTTGCCGACCGGGCTCTGGATGCTTCCCATGAACTTCGCGATGAGTTCGTCTCTGCTGGGAATGCTGGCGATGGCCTGCATGCCGGCTGCGTCATAAAGGGTTCCTTCTACGACGCCGGCCTTGAACGCCATCTTGCCGAAGTCCTTGATGGACTTTGCCAGGACTCTCGCGGGAGCCGTGGCGTCCTCATAGCTGATCGCCAGAGCGGAGGGGCCGTTCAGGACGTCCTTCAGTCCTTCGTACTTGGTGCCCTCGATGGCCTTTGCCATGAGCGTGTTCTTGTATACGGTGTAATCTACGCCTGCTTCACGAAGACTCTTTCTCAGCGCGTTCGCCTGTTCTACAGTCGTTCCGATGTAGTCGATGACCACTGCAGATTCTGCTTTTTCGAGCTTTCCTTTGATCTCTTCGATCACAGCAGCTTTGATCTTCAGATTTTCTACTGACATCTATTCTCCTTTCCGGCTTTCCCGAAAGAAAGCCTTTTCGGTGTCTGCAGACGGAAAAGGCTTGTTTATGAATCGTAACCTCGGCTGGATATTAAGCGCTGAACCTCAGCGCACCTGCTGTCTACAGTTTTATATTCTGTTTTGTGTTGCGATCCGGCCTTTACTTGCCTGCTAGCCCAGCTTTGCGGGGTTCAGCTTGACGCCCGGGCTCATCGAGCTTGCGATGGCGGCGGACTTGATGTACTGTCCCTTGGCTGCGGCCGGCTTGGCCTTGACAATAGCTTCCAGAAGGGCCATGTAGTTTTCCTTCAGTTTCTGCGGTCCGAAAGAAGCCTTGCCGATCGGTGTGTGGATAATGTTCTGCTTGTCCAGACGGTACTCGACTTTACCTGCCTTGATCTCGGACAGAGCCTGAGCAACGTTCATGGTGACGGTACCGGACTTGGGGCTGGGCATGAGACCCTTGGGGCCGAGCAGCTTACCGAGTCTGCCGACGACGCCCATCATGTCGGGGGTCGCGACGACTACGTCGAAATCGAACCAGTTCTCGGTTCTGATCTTGTCTGCCAGCTCCTCTGCGCCGACATAGTCAGCACCGGCTGCTTCCGCTTCGTGGGCCTTGTCGCCCTTCGCGAATACGAGAACTCTCTTGGACTTACCGGTTCCGTTGGGGAGCACGATAGCGCCGCGGACCTGCTGGTCTGCGTGGCGGCCGTCTACGCCCAGTCTGAAATGAGCCTCGATGGTCTCGTCGAATTTTGCAGTAGCGATCTTGCACAGGATCTCGAACGCTTCGTCGATCTCGTACTGTGCGGACTTGTCATACTGCTTGACAGCGTCCTGATACTTCTTACCTCTTTTAGGCATTTGGTTCCTCCTTGTGGTACTAACGGCCTGTTACAGCCTCCCATCAACTACTCTTCTACGATGATACCCATGCTTCTGGCAGTGCCTTTGATCATCTCGACGGCACTCTCAATGCTTGCAGCATTCAGATCGGGCATCTTGGTCTTTGCGATCTCTTCTGCCTGCGCGTGCGTGATCTTACCGACCTTCTTCTTGTTCGGTTCACCGGAAGCCTTGTCCAGACCGGCAGCCTTCTTGATCAGAACGGGTGCGGGCGGCGTCTTCGTGACGAACGTGAAAGACTTGTCGGCATAGACCGTGATGACGACGGGAATGATCATCCCTTCGGCGGCCTGGTCCTGCGTGCGGGCGTTGAACTGCTTGCAGAATTCCATGATGTTGACACCATGCTGACCGAGGGCGGGACCTACGGGAGGCGCGGGATTCGCCTTGCCGGCAGCGATCTGCAGCTTTACAAAGCCTTCGACTTTCTTTGCCATAGTATTCTCCTTTCCACGGGGCTGTCCCCGTTATTTACAGTTTATCTACCTGGTCGTATTCCAGTTCGACGGGCGTGGAACGTCCGAACATGTCGACCTTCGCCTTGATGGTCTGCTTGTCCGGGTTCACTTCCTCCACCGTGGCGGCGAAGCCCTTGAACGGACCCGTGATGACCTTGACGGAATCGCCCGGATGGATATCCATGACGATGACGGTCTTCTCGATGCCCATGCGGCGGACTTCCTCGTCGGAGAGAGGAATGGGTTCGGAGCCCTGGCCGACGAAACCGGTGACGCCCTGGGTGTTTCTCACCAGGTACCAGGATTCGTTCGTGACGATCATCTTGACGATGACGTAGCCGGGGAAGATCTTTCTTTCCTTGCTCTTGCCGCTGTCGCGGTCATAGACGGTCTCCGTGGGAACGATGACCTGCAGGACGAGGTCCTGCATGCCTCTGTTCTCGACCAGCTTTTCCAGATTGACCTTGACCTTGTTCTCGTGACCGGAATACGTATGCACCACGTACCACTTCGGTTCCTTGCTGCGGCGCAGGAAACCAGCCGGGATCTCGTCTCTTTCGTCGAGCACCCGGGCGGGGGACGGGGTATTCAGTTCCTGATCCAGGATCTTATCTTCGGACATGGGATCGCTCCTACATGGTGATCTTCAGGACTTTTTCCAGGATGGCCAGGAAGCCGGTATCCAGGAGCCAGAAGAACAGCGCGAAGAACGCGCAGACCAGAAGAACGACGATGGTGTACTTGTACAGCTCTTTTCTGGTGGGCCAGACGACCTTCTTCAGTTCGGTCTTGACGCCCTTGAAATATTCGCTGAACTTACCCGGTTTCTTTGCCTTTGCAGCTGTATCTGCCATTGTTCCAGGTTCCTTTCCTTACTACTTCGTTTCTCTGTGCAGGGTTTCTTTTCTGCAGAACTTGCAGTACTTCATCATCTCAAGACGCTCGGGATTGTTTCTCTTGTTCTTGGTGGTGTTGTAGTTTCTCTGTTTGCATTCGGTGCAAGATAAGGTTACCTTGACTCTTACGTCATTAGCCATTCGTTTTTCCTCCAGATAAACGCTTTAAAAAGCGGATTGATAACGCACGAAAAACACACATACCCACTTGTGGGTATAGCGTGACTAATGAATAATAGCCCAAAACGGTTCAAGTGTCAATCGTTTTTGGGCTATTTTTTCTAAGGTTTTTTGAACTTTCCGGGCGTCCCCAAGATGTTGTGTTTTCCTAGCGTCCGACCAACAATTTCAGGATCTGGACCGCGTTGCTGGCGGCTCCTTTGCGCACCTGATCGCCGCAGCACCACAGGCAAAGACCGTTCTCATCCGTCAGGTCTTCGCGGATGCGGCCAACGTAGACTGTATCCTGGCCGGACGTATCCAGCGGGGTCGGCCAGTCGCGGTCCGCTTCTGCCGGCATCAGTGCGGCGCCGGGGAACGCGGCGATGGCAGCCTTCGCCTCTTCGACGGAGATCTTCCGCTCCGTGCGGAGCGTGACCGAGATGGAGTGGGACCGCATGACAGGCACGCGCACGCAGGTGCAGCTGACCCGCAGATCCGGCAGGTGGAGGATCTTGCGACCTTCGTTCTGCAGCTTCATCTCTTCGGACGTATAACCGTTATCCTGATACGAACCGATGTAAGGAAGCACGTTCATGGCGATCTGCGCAGGGAACGTCTTCGCCTCCGGCGTTCTGCCCTCGTGCAGGTCGTCCAGCTGGCGGCTCAGTTCTTCCAATCCGCCCTGTCCCGCGCCGGAGACCGCCTGATACGTGCTGGCGACCATGGTGCGGACCGGCGACAGCTTCGCCAGAGCGCCGATGGCGACCATCGTGATGATCGTGGAGCAGTTGGGGTTGGCGATGATGCCTTTGTGGGCGAATGCGTCTTCTCCGTTGATCTCGGGCACGACCAGGGGCACTTCCGGATCGTGGCGGAATGCGGAACTGTTGTCGATGTAGACGGCGCCGCTCTTCTTGATAGCGGGCGCAAAGCGCATGGACATGGGGTTCTGCACGGCGCCGAGGACGAAATCCATGCCGCCAAAGCTGTCCTCCGCCGCTTCCTCCACGGCCACTTCGCTGCCGCAGAACGTCACGGTCTGCCCTGCGCTCCTGGCGCTGGCCAGCAGCTTCAGTTCGTCCACGGGGATGCGGTATTCTTCCAAAACGTTGATCATTTCGCGGCCGACCGCTCCGGTCGCGCCGAGCACTGCGATCCTGTAACCCATACGTATGCCTCCTATCCTGCGAATTCTTCATATAAAGCCCTGACGGCTTTTTCAAAATCTTCGTTCTTTACGCCGACCATGATGGACAATTCGTCCGCGCCCTGCTTGATCGTGCGGATATTTACGTTTTTATCGCCCAGCGCGGCGAACAGTTTGCCGGACGTACCGGGCCGGTACATCATCCTGCGCCCGACGACAGAGATGAGGGCCAGTTTTTCCTGGATGTCGACTTTGTCCGGGCGGCACTCGCTTTTCATCTCGGCGACGATTTCGTACAGATCCTCTTCCGCCTCTTCGGTGGAGAACATGATGGAAAAGCTGTCCAGCCCCAGGGTGACGTGTTCGACGAACACCTTGTGACGGTCCAGGATCTGCAGCGCTTTGATCAGCGTCTGCGAGTCTTCCATGTCGCGTTTCGACAGGGTGAGCGCCGTAAAGTTCCGCTTGCCCGCGAGCCCGGTGATGAAATGCTCGCTGTCCTCTTCGTTCTCCACCTTCTCCACGATCATGGTGCCGGGATCCGCGGGATCGTTGGTGTTGCGGATATTCAGCGCGATCCCCGCCCTGCGCACCGGTTCCACCGCGTCCTCGTGCAGGACGGAAGCCCCCATCATCGTGAGTTCCTTCAGCTCCGCGTAGGTGATCTGCCGGATGGAACTGGGACGGTCCACGATCCTCGGGTCTGCCATCAGGATGCCCGAGACGTCAGTCCAGTTCTCGTACACGTCCGCGCCGATAGCCGCCGCGGCGAGAGCGCCGGTCACGTCGGAGCCTCCGCGGGTCAGCGTCTTGACGCGCCCGCCGGGCAGCCTGCCGTAAAAACCGGGAATGACGATGCGTCCGCGTTCAGAAGCCGCGCCGCGGATCGCCGCGTACGTCTTTTCCTCGTCGATCTTTCCTTCATAGGTAAACTGCACAACGTCCGCCGCGTCCACAAAGGCGAAGCCCAGATATTCCGCCATCAGGCGGGACGTGAAGTATTCGCCCCGGGACACGAGTTCGTCCGCGCCGGTCTCTTTGGAAAGCGACGCCGCGTATCCGTCGAATTCCCGCTCGATGGGGAAAGTCAGGCCGAGTCCGTCCCGGATCTCGACCAGACGGCTGCGCAGAACTGCCAGGATATCGTCCGCCGGCACGCCGTAGCGCAGATGCGCGTGGACCAGATAGAGCAGGTCTGTCATCTTGTGGTCGTCCGGTGTTCGCTTGCCGGCAGCGGAGATCACGGCCACCCTGCGGGCCGGGTCCGCCTCCATGACCGCCTTGACTTTCCGGAACTGCTCCGCGGATGCCACGGAGGATCCTCCGAATTTGACCACTTTCAACATGTCTGCCTCCTTGTTTTGTCTAAACGAAAAAAGATCCCTGCAGGTTGTAGTAATGTAACAATTCTACGCCTGCAGGGGATCGTAAGCAAGAGGTTTAATCAATTTTTTTGATGATATTGATAAATATTTTTAATTGTTTGTCAGACGGGAAACAGATTGCCGGGATTCAGCATGCCCCGGGGATCCAGCGCCTGCTTCAGCGCGCGCATCTCCCCGATGGCCCGCGGACCGTACATGGTCTCCAGGAACGACGCCTTCAGTTTACCCACGCCGTGTTCGGCGCTCACGGCGCCGCCCATGTCCGTGACCCGCTGCGCCCAGGCCGCGTACAACTCTTTGCCGCGGCGGTAGTCGTCCAGATCCCGGGGCAGGATGTTCACGTGCACGTGGTTGTTGCCGATGTGGCCCCAGGTCGCGGACTGCAGCCCCAGTTCCGCCAGGCCTTCCCGGTACATGGCGAACACCCGCTTCAGATCCTTATCCTCCACGGACATGTCCGTGCCCAGCTTTGTGATCTGCGGATGCGTCTTGCGCCGTTCGTCGATCAGCATGTTGACCGATTCGGGCACCGCGTGGCGGAATTCCTTGAAGCGGGCGATCTGCGCGCCGTTCCAGCCGAACCAGGTGCGGTCCGGATCGTTGCCGCAGTCCTTCAGACAGACCGTGATCCGCTCCAGTTCGCCGAACGCCTCTTCCTTCGAATCCGCGTGGATCTCGACGAAGAGCAGAGCCTGCACGTCCTCCGGCACGTCCGTAATGCCGCGCAGCGACGCGTCCCTCGCCTTGCGGTCTTTCAGCACCCGCAGCGCGCCGGCGTCGAAGAACTCGATGGAAGCCAATTTCGAACCTCTGCGCCGCAGCGCGTCCGTCAGCTCCAGCGCCTGCGCTTCGGTCTTCAGCAGCAGGCCGCATTCCCAGATCTGCGTCGGAAGCGGGGTCAGGCGCAGCAATACTTCCGTGATGACCCCCAGCGTACCGTCGCTGCCCGCGAACAGGTCCACGGCGTCCATGCCGTATTCGATAAAGTATCCGGAAGCGTTTTTCACGGACGGCATTCGGTAGGAAGGCAGGGGCAGGAGCACCCGGCTGCCGTCGTCGCAGCGCAGCCGCAGGCAGCGGCCGGAGGCCATCTGTCCGCCCTTTCGAAGGGTCACGCTGCGCCCGTCCGCCAGGATGACCCGCAGACCTTCCACGTGCCTTCGCGTGGCGCC
>JAEEGH010009477.1_pt1 | contig 22704 bp, 20 predicted proteins | sample 9134181 | NCBI WGS metagenome assembly JAEEGH01 (sample SAMN16246544, study PRJNA631951) | gut metagenome | biome: gut microbiome; feature: rumen; material: DP-attached | host: Bos | place: Iran: Karaj | collected 2018-10
AGCACAGGTATTGTTCCAGGGGCGTGCCCTCCGAACAGCGGGTGCTGCCTGCCTCGCGGATGTCCTGCTGCCGGGCTACTGTCTGGACAGGTGCTGCCGTGTCCTGTTGCAGCCATAGGAACAGGCCCACCAAGTAGATGGCTGCTGCCGACAGGATGGTGTGCAGGGCGATGAGAAGGGCTGACGGCTTGTGGCGTCGCTGTGCCATGATGTCATCGTATGCAGCCTCGCCTAAGGTCAGCTCGCCGAGCATCAGGCGGACGGCTTGCCAGTCAGCAGGCAGCTCCTGGCACAGCTGGAGGGCACGGGCCAACTGCTGTTCTTCAGCAGGCGTAGTCTCGCCTTCGAGGTACTTGTCAATCAGTTGCTGTATTTCCTTGTTCGTCATTGTATCATTCTCAGTTTTAGTTCCGTTAATACTTTCTTTCGTGCAGCTGAGACCATAGCGGTAATCGAGGCTTTGGGAATGCCTGTCTGCAGGGCTATGTCCTCTGTCGAGAGTCCAATGACTGTCCGCATCTCGAACAGTTGTCGTTCTCGTGGCTTCAGCAGGGCCACCGTTTCCGTCAGCATCCGTTGCATGTCAGCCGCCTCCAATTGCTGCTGTGGTGAGTCACCGTCCTCCAAGTGGCGCAACTGCCGTGTGTCGATGTCGGCGACTTTGGCGTTCCGTTGCTGTTTCCTGTACAGGCTGACGCAGCAGTTCTTTGCCACTCTGACGGCCAGCGCCTCCACGTTACGCCCAGCATCGATGTGCTCTAAGTATTGCCACAGCTGTATCATCGTGTCCTGCGCAGCATCCTCGGCATCCTCACGGGAACCGAAGAAGTCGAGCCCGACTTTCAGCACTCTCTGGCGCAACTGTGCGGCGATATGTTCGAATTCTGGACGTGTCATACATTTATAATACGCAGAAAACGTGGAAATATTAAGTTGGAACAGAAGTTTTTTTATTCTTTTGGCTCGTCGGACCGTTTGAGAATACCCATGATGATGAGCAGATAGCCTGCCAGACAAAGCATTGGGGCAATGACGATGCGGCGGGTCGAGAAGATGTCGGAATCTCCTGAGCCAGCCATCAGCAGGTAGCTGACGACGATGAGGATACAGGCAACGGCGATGATTTGCCGGCGGTTAGCGAGCTTGCGATTCATTTTGGTATTGTCTGATGTGGAGTTCATATCGGGGATTGTATTGGTGAATGATTTCGTTTCGTTCGAATTGCCCGGCTACGGCGAGAGCCTGCTGCATGGTATTCAGCCAAGTGTAGCGGGAAAAGAGGGAACCATTACGGCGTGAGGGCTTGATGGCTTCAATCCATGAAAGCCACTCTTCGGAACGGCGGAGCAGGTTGTTGACTATCTCGTCGCCCTTTACTGGCTGACCAGCGATGTAATAGCAGCGGGCCATGGAAAGCGCTTCTTCGGTATAGGGCACGTTCTCCTGCGGCATCTCCTGCTGCCACTTCTGGCATACGGACAATGCGCGGCGGAGGTCGTCAGTTCCAGCTGAAGCACCTGCCTGCAGGCTCTGCTGGAGCAGCGAGTCGATGAGCACGCTCATGACGAGCTGGTGGGTATGGGCCAGTCGCTTCACGTCTTCATCCACATAGATGCCCTTGGTGCTGAGGCCACCGTAGCGGAAGTGGTGCATCACGTTGTCGTAGAGCCGCTCTACATCCACGTGTTGATTCTTTGCCGTCGGGCTGATACGGTAGGCAAGCCCTTCGAGTACCAGGTGGTCGCGGAGGAAAGGCAGGATGTCGCCGCCTAAGCTGATGGAGGTGTAGATGGGCCGGTCCCAGTCGGCATGCGACAACATCTCGAGTACCATCAGTTCGTTTTTGTACAGGCCCTGCTTCCCTTGGAGTGAAATGACCATCGTGTCCTTCTCTCCTGCAATGGTGAAGCTGTCGGTGTTGATGGGCATATACTCCAGTTTGCCTTCCTGATAGTCTTCGTGCCGCAGGCTGATGGGTAGGGCAGGAGAGTCGTTGGCCGGGCGTTTCATCTGGTCGATATACCAGTCGGTCTGTAGGTACTCCATGTTGCAGTCGCGTGTGTCGGTGCGCACTCCTTCCACCTCCTGGTTATACCAGAGCGGGAACGTGTCGTTGTCGCCGTTGGTCAGAATGATGGGGTGCCCCTCGCGCTGCATGCTCTCCAGATAGTTGGCTCCGAAGTCACGACAGGCATAGCGGTCTGAGCGGTCGTGGTCGTCCCAAGTCTGGGAAACCATCTGCAAAGGAACCGCAAGTCCGATGAGGCTGGCCATAACGGCAACGGCGGTGGCAAATCTTGCACTTTTCGCTCTGACTATTTCGCTGATGGCTCCTACGCCTAATCCTATCCAGATGGCAAAGGCATAGAATGAGCCTGAGTAGGCATAGTCGCGTTCGCGTGGCTGGAGCGGAGTCTGGTTGAGGTAGACTACGATGGCCAGTCCTGTCATCAAGAACAGCAGCAGGATGACGAGCAGCTGCTGCCGGCCCTCACGCCCTCGCCGCCATTGCCAGAACAGTCCCGCCAGTCCTAACAGCAGCGGTAATGCGTAGAAGACGTTGCGCCCTTTGTTGTTAGCCAGGTCCGACGGCAGTTTGGTGGTGTCGCATCCCAACAGCCAGTCGTCAATCCAGCTGAAGCCCGTTATCCAGTTGCCGTGCTCTACCTCACCGTTACCCTGGATGTTGTTTTGCCGTCCCACGAAGTTCCACAGGAAGTAGCGCCAGTACATGAAGTTCACCTGATAGCTGATGAAGAAGCGCAGGTTCTCGGCAGTGGTAGGCCGGTTGCCCTCTTTCCTGATTCCCCCCATCCAGTCCTCGTAGGCCTTGGCGTGCCGTGCGGAGTGCATACGGGGGAAGTACATGTTGTCATTATATGCGTAATTCATATCGTGGCGCACTACCTCATACTGCTGCTTGGCGGAGTCGGACGAGGGACGGTAGATAGCCTTCCCCTCTTCCAGCTTCGGTATCGGTTCGCTACAATATGCAGGACCATAGAGAAGCGGTGTCTGCCCGTACTGCTCGCGGCTCAGGTAGCTGCCGAGCGAGAAAATGTTGTCGGGCGCATTCTCGCACATCGGCGGCTGGGCATTGGCTCGGATGAGGATGACTCCATAGCTGCTGTAGCCAGCCAGTATCAACAGCAGGCAGGCTATTGACAGCTTGATGGTCCTTCGCTGCACCTTATAATATATAGTGACAAGCGTTACGGTCAGCAGGATGATGTAGCAAATGAGGCCTGTGTGATAGGGGCAACCCAGCCCGTTGGTAAACAGCAGTTCGAACCAGCCGCCCACCTTCACCACGCCCGGTATGACTCCATAGAGGATGACGCCCACCAGCAAGCCTCCTGCCAGTAGCGTCAGAAGCATGCCCTGCCAGGTGACCCGCTTTGCCCAACGGAAATAGACCACGAACGACATGGCGGGCAGGCAGAGCAGACAAAGCAGATGGACGCCGATGGACAGGCCCGTGATATAGGCAATCAGGATTATCCAGCGGTCGCTTTGCGGACTGTCAAACTCTTGTTCCCACTTCAGAATCAGCCAGAACATCAGGGCTGTCAGGAAACTGGAGAAGGCATAGACCTCGGCCTCGACTGCCGAGAACCAGAAGGTATCGCTGAACGTATAAGCCAGTGCGCCGACAACGCCACATCCCTCAACGGTGATGACCCTGGGGAGTGTCAAAGCCGTCCCCGTGGGGCAAATCAGCTTTCGGGCGAAGTGCGTAATGGTGAGGAACAGGAAGAAGATACAGCCCGCACTCAGCAGCGCCGAGGCGATGTTGACCATCAGCGCTACTTGCGACGGTTCGCTGGCCAATTGTGAGAAGACATTGGCCAATAACATGAAGACAGGTGCCCCAGGCGGGTGCCCAATCTCTAACTTGTAGCCGCAGGCGATGAATTCAGAACAGTCCCACAGGCTGGCCGTAGGCTCTACTGTGAGACAATAGACCGTAGCTGCGATGGCAAAGACCAGCGCCGCTACACATGAGTTGAGTTTCGAAAAAGTGGATGGTTTCATCATGCTTTGCTCGTTTTTCCGGCAAAGCTAAGAAGAATATTCCAAACAAGGTGCAAAAACTGTCTGACATTTGTCTGACATTTTACGGATGGCCCGTTGCCAGACTTCGGGATTATCAATTTTCCCCCATTTCATCGGTAATCAGGCGATATGCCTTGCTGCGGTCAGATGCTATCCGAAGGCTCGAATGACGCTCCACGACGGGCTTCAGTCGTTTGATAAGTGTGTAGAGCGTTTCGCTGGCATCAGGCTTTCCGGGCCAGAGTGCAGCACAGATTTCGGCTTTCGAAAGCTGATGCGATGGCGATAGCCACAGCAGCTCCATCAGTTGTTGCTGCATGGGGGTCAGCTTCACTTCACAGCCTTTTGCATCGATGAATCGGCCTTCTTGCAGAGCCAGTCCGCCGTAGAGTCCCAACGATAAGCGTTTACGATGCTGATACAGGCAGAAGAGTCCCCACAACAGCACCATCGCCCATAGCACCATGGAAGGACGTTGGTCTGACAGCGAGAAGATGGTGGCCGTAGAAACCTGCGGACGCGGGGTGAAACCGTTTTTGGTGTCTACCGTCAACACGGCCCGCCCTCTCAATGCCTCCATTTGCAGATGACTGTTGAACACCCTTATGGTGTCAACGCTGATAACGTCCGATTGTTGTTCCTGCATGGCGATGGCCAGTGCCCGGTCCATGTCCTCATTCACCATTCGTCTCGTACTCCGGAAACTGTCGAGGCTGGTCAGAGTAGAGGCTACTATCAGTGCGAAAAGCACGATGACTGCATATTGCTGTTTCATGTTGCTCGTTTTTTATAATTTTCCTGATTCGTGGTAAGAATAGTATTCGCCGTCGGTGACAATGACGTGGTCGAGAAAGTGGATGCGCATGACTTCGCATGCCCGTTTGATGCTTTGGGTCAGCTGGTCGTCGGCCTTGCTGGGCTTGAGACTGCCGGAGGGGTGGTTGTGGCATACAGCGAGGATGGTGGCGTTGGCAAGGACGGCTTCGCGGATGATGATGCGGATGTCGACGCTGACCTCAGAGATGCCGCCGTGGGCGATGCACAGTTTCTTGATGAGGCGGTGGTTTTGGTTCATCAGCAGAATCCAGAACTCCTCTACGTCGAGGTCCTTCAGCTTGTTGTGCATGTGATTGTAGATGTGGGTTGCCGTGCCGAGGTCGGGACGTTCCTCGGGCTGAGTGTCCTGCCGGCGCTTGCCCAGTTCGCAGGCTGCCATGATGGTAATGGCTTTTGCAGGGCCTACGCCGTTGTACTTGCACAGGTCGTGAATAGACATCTTGCCGAGGGTGTTCAGGTTGTTGTTGCAGTCGGCCAGGATTCTCTTCATCAGCGATACGGCATCTTCCTTCGTCGAGCCGCTACCCACAAGAATCGCCAACAATTCAGCATCGCTGAGAGCCGACGGTCCGAGCCGCTCCAGCTTTTCCCGAGGTCGGTCTTCCTCTGCCCATTGGTTGATGTTCAGTTTGTCGGCCATTACTTGTAGAAGTTCTTTTCGAAGGCGGTAAACTCGTCCTGCTTCAGTACACAACGTTTCCACCACGACTCGATGAAGCCCAGACCGTAGCCCATCAGCTGCGTGAAGGCAGCGGGGATGCTGAGCAGACCGACGTAGGGACTGCGGTTCTTGATGGTGGAGTCGATGAAGATGATGACACTATATAATATAATAGGTACCCATGGGGCGAAGCACATCCAGTAGAACTGATCGCGGTCGACGTAGTGCATCAAGGCGCGGCCAACGGCGGAGATAAGCACCAGACCGATGACACCGATGGTGAAGACTGTAGGCAGCAGGTGCACCAGCTTCAGCGTGCCTGGGTGGCGTTTCATCAGGTTGATGCGGGCGATGCCGCTGTTGTAGACTTGACGGAAGAACTTGCGGAAGTCGGTGCGCCGCTTGTGCCACACCCATGCTTCGGGAATGAGTCGCGTCTGGTAGCCTGCTTCGACGATGCGGTAAGAGAAATCGATGTCTTCGCCAAAGCGCATCTTCGAGAAGCCGCCCAACTGCTGGTAAACATCGCGGAGGATGCCCATGTTATAGGAGCGCGGGAAGAACTTATCGAGCTTCGCCTTGCCGCCACGTATGCCACCGGTGGTAAAGAACGACGTCATGGAGTAGGAAATGGCCTTCTGTACAGGCGTGAACGACGGGTGGGCTGCATCGGGGCCGCCAAAACATTGAACGTTGAACATTGAACGTTGAACGTTGCCTGCGTCTTTCGGCCGAGCGGAACATTGGACGCTGTTTTCTACAGCCTGTAGATAGCCTTCGGGCAACACGACGTCGGAGTCGAGCACGATGAGCCATTCGCCACTGGCCCGCTCTGCACCGTAGTTGCGGCTTTGTCCGGGACCGCTGTTGTCCTTGTAGTAATAATGCAAATCAAGGATGCTTGCGTATTTGTTGCAAACATCCTTGCAGGGGTTCTTCGAACCGTCTTCCACGATGATTACCTCAAAATCTTTGTGCGTCTGCTGGCAAAGGCTTTCGAGCAGTTCGTCCACCTCGTCAGGGCGGTTGAAGACGGGAACGATGATAGAATACTTCACAGGGAATTACTCCTTAGCACGAGCCAGATAGCTGCCGTCGCGGGTGTCAACCTGAATGAGGTCGCCCTCGTTGATGAACAGGGGAACGCGCACTTCAACGCCAGTCTCCAGTGTGGCAGGCTTCAGGGTGTTGGTGGCGGTGTCGCCCTTGATACCGGGCTCAGAGTGGGTGACGCGCAGGATGGTCTTCACCGGCATTTCGGCGTAGAGGATAGTGCCGTCGGTGGTGTCGCTGACCACTTCTACGATGTCGCTCTCCTTCATGAACTCATGACCGATAACGAGGTCGTTGTCGATGGGAATCTGCTCGAAAGTCTCCTGGTTCATGAAGATACGTCCAGACTGGTCTTCGTACAGATACTGGTAGGGACGGCGCTCGATGATGACGTCCTCCAGTTTTTCACCGATGTTATAGCGGCGCTCCAGCACACGTCCGTCAGAAACATTCTTAACCTTGATGATCATAATGGTGTTACCCTTACCTGGCTTGCGGTGCTGGAAATCGATGCAAACCCAGATGCCTCCGTCCATGCGGATGGCAGTTCCTTTTTTAATGTCTTGTGAGTTAATCATATCAATAAAATAATGTAATATATTGGAATTTGGGTGCAAAGGTACGAAATAATTATGAATTATGGATTATGAATTATGATTTTTTCCCAAAAAATTTGCGTAATTCAAAAGAAATGAGTACTTTTGCACCCCAAAACGATAAATAAATCACAAAATAAAGAAGAAAAGCAATGAAAAGAACGTTTCAGCCGCACAATCGCCGTCGCGTGAACAAGCACGGCTTCCGTGAGAGAATGGCCACAAAGAATGGTCGCCGCGTGTTGGCTTCACGCCGCGCTAAGGGTCGTAAGAAGTTAACTGTTTCTGACGAGCACCACGGAAAGTAATCGAGTTGTCTCGAAAAAGAAAAAATGAAGGTAAAACAGAAAGAAGTAGGGAATATTCTTTGCTTCTTTCTGTTTTTTTATTACTTTTGTAGGCGAAAAGTAATTTATCGATGAAAACAAAGGAATTCTTTGGTAAGTTCTGCAGTCTGTATCTGTGGGGAAACCTGTTTGCAATGGTGCTTGTCGTAGTGGGTTTATGCTTCGGCGTCAAGTATGGACTGGAGTTGTACACCCATCACGGTGAGGGCATCAAGGTGCCCAAACTCATCCGTATGTCGTGCTCCAATGCCCGTCTGTTGCTGGATGAGCAGGGATTGATATTGATGGTGAGTGATTCAGGCTACAACAAGCGACTGCCTGCGGACTGTATCTTGGCACAGTCGCCGGCCGATGGCATCACTGTGAAGGAGGGACACATCGTCTATGTGACGGTCAATTCCCCCTCATCGCCGAAGGTGGCCATACCTGATATCGTTGACAACAGCAGCTATCGAGAGGCCGAGGCCAAGCTGATATCCTTGGGGTTCAAGTTGCTGCCACCCAAACGCATTCTGGGAGAACGCGACTGGGTGTACGGTGTCTTGTGCCGCGGTCGTCAGATCAACAGTGGTGACCGTGTGTCGATAGATACGCCGCTCACGCTGATGATAGGCAATGGACAATACGGTGCCGATGAAGACATAGACTATACAGCGCCGGAAATTGTCTATCCGGAAGAGCAGCTTGATGGTGCCGGTATGGACGAGTTTGAAGAAGTGGACCCTGAAGAGGAGGAAGAGTACGTTGGAAACTGAAATGATGGATATAGACAGTGAGGAACTGACTCTGGACGACCAGGAACTGGACGATGAAAGTCAGCAGCTCTACGAGCACTTCCGCATAGAGGTGGATCGTGGTCAGGAGCCGTTGCGCATTGACAAGTTCCTGACCGAGCACATGCAGCACTCCAGCCGTAACCGTATACAACAGGCGGCTGATGCCGGATTTATCCATGTGAACGACCGCCCCGTGAAGAGCAATTACAAGGTGCGCCCGGGCGATGTCATCACCCTGATGCTCGACCGTCCGCACTACGACACGACCATTGAGCCGGAGGACATACCGCTCAATGTGGTCTATGAGGACGACCAGCTGATGGTCATCAACAAACCGGCTGGCTTGGTGGTGCATCCTGGTGTGGGCAATTTCCACGGTACGTTGGTCAATGCCATAGCCTGGCACCTGCGTTCGTTGCCGACCTACGACCCGAATGACCCCAGCGTGGGGCTGGTACACCGCATTGACAAGGACACCAGCGGACTGCTCGTTGTGGCCAAGACGCCCGAGGCCAAGACCAAACTTGGCGTACAGTTCTTCAACCACGATACCCACCGCAGCTATTATGCTCTGGTGTGGGGGCATTTTACTGAGAACGAAGGGCGTATAGAGGGCAACATCGGCCGCGACCCCCGTGACCGTCAGCGCATGGCCGTCTTTCCGACTGACTCTGAAATAGGCAAGCCTGCCGTCACCCATTGGAAGGTGATTGAGCACTTTGGCTACACCACACTGGTGGAGTGCCGCTTGGAGACGGGCCGTACCCATCAGATCAGGGCTCACATGAAGCACATCGGTCATCCGCTGTTCTGTGACGAGCGTTACGGTGGTACCGAAATACTGCGGGGTGAGCGGTCGTCAACCTATAAAGCGTTCATCCAGAACTGCTTCAGGCTTTGTCCCCGTCAGTTGCTCCATGCCCGTACCTTGGGCTTCGTCCATCCCATGACAGGGCGACAGATGGACTTCACCAGCGACCTGCCCGAAGACATGGCTGCTGTGATAGAGAAATGGCGGAATTATATTAGAAACATAGCAATAACGTGATAACGTAATATCAAGACAAATGGAAAATTTGAAGAGAAACATTGCCATCGTCTGTGGTGGCGACTCATCCGAGCACGACGTCTCGCTCCGCTCGGCACAAGGACTTTATTCCTTCTTTGACAAAGAACGCTATAACGTCTATATCGTAGACATTAAGGGCCAGGACTGGCACGTGGAACTGCCCGGAGGCACGACGGCCCCAATTGACCGCAACGACTTCTCGTTCATGGAGGACGGCAAGGCCAAGTTGTTTGACTATGCCTACATCACCATCCACGGAACTCCTGGCGAGAACGGCGTGCTGCAAGGTTATTTTGACCTTATCGACCTGCCTTACTCCACCAGCGGCGTGTTGGTTGAAGCTATGACGTTCAACAAATTCGTGCTCAACCAGTATCTGCGTGGCTACGGTGTCAGCGTTGCCGACTCGCTGCTCATCCGTCAGGGCTATGAGGAACTGGTGAGCGATGACGAGATAGATGAGCGCATCGGTATGCCCTGTTTCGTGAAACCCGCTGCCGACGGCAGCAGCTTCGGCGTATCGAAAGTGAAGAACAAGGACCAGTTGGCTCCCGCCATCCGCAAGGCGATGTTGGAGAGTCCGGAAATCATGGTCGAGGCGTTGCTTGAAGGGACAGAGATTACGCAAGGCATCTACAAGACCCGTGAGAAGACGGTCATCTTCCCCATTACTGAGGTGGTTACGTCGAACGAGTTCTTCGACTACGATGCCAAATACAATGGTCAGGTTCAGGAGATTACTCCGGCCCGCATCAGTCCCGAAATAGCTGAGCGCGTGAGCAAGATAACCAGCCACATCTACGATATCCTGCATTGCAACGGCATCATTCGCATTGACTACATCATTTCGAAGGAAGGCAAGATTTCGATGCTGGAGGTCAATACCACGCCGGGCATGACGGCTACCAGCTTTATTCCCCAGCAGGTACGAGCCGCTGGCCTGTCGATGAGTGATGTGCTGACCGAGATTGTGGAAAACCAATTCTGATATGAACGAGTTCGACGAGATAAGGCCCTACGAGGCGGGAGAGATGAAGCAGGCGTTCGACGACTTGTTGAACGACCGTCAGTTCAATGTGGTGATGAAGGGTTTTGCACCGTGGCTGCCGAAAGGGCTGCGCAATGGCCTCTTGCGGCTTGCCTTTACAGGGGTGAAGACACCGCTCGACTTCCAGAAGCGGTTTATGAAACCCATTGTACAGTATATCATCCGCAAACATACCGACGGCTGTTCGTTCGACGATGAGGCACTTGCGGCCAATGGGGTCAATGTGGCTCATGAAGCTCGTTACACCTTTGTCAGCAACCACCGCGACATCGTGCTTGACTCGGCCTTTCTCGACGTGCTGCTTGTCAACAGCGGCTATCCGACCACTGTTGAAATAGGTATTGGCGACAACTTGCTCATCTATCCTTGGATCAAGCGGCTGGTCCGTATGAACAAGGCTTTCACCGTGCGCCGTGGACTGACGGCTCACGAGATGCTGCGTTCCAGCCAGCTCATGAGCCGCTATATCCACTATGCCGTCAATCAGAAGAAGGAGAATATCTGGATTGCCCAGCGTGAGGGACGTGCCAAGGACTCTGATGACCGTACACAGGAGTCGGTGCTGAAGATGCTGGCTATGGGCGGCGACCTGCGTGAGTTGAACATCGTGCCGCTGACCATCAGCTATGAGTACGACCCCTGCGACTACCTGAAAGCGCAGGAGTTTCAGCAGAAGCGCGACAACCCAGCATTCAAGAAGAGCCGTCAGGACGACCTCGACAACATGAAGACGGGTATCTTTGGCTACAAGGGGCGTGTCAGCTACCATTGTGCTGCTCCCATCAACACGTGGATGGATGAATTGGATACCAGCCTGCCCAAGAATGAGTACTTCACGGCATTGGCTCACCGCATTGACCGCGAGCTTCACCGTGGCTACCGGCTCTATCCCTGCAACTACATCGCAGCCGACTTGCTGGCAGGAAAGAGGGAATATGCCGCTAACTATTCTGCTGCCGACGAGCAACGTTTCGAGCAGTACCTGAAAGGCCAGTTGTCCAAAATAACGATACCTGACAAGGACGAGCCGTTTCTTCGTGAACGCATCCTGACCATGTATGCCAATCCGCTTATTAACTTTAATGCTGTCCAGTCATGAAAAAGATTATCCGTCTGCTGTCTGCCGTCTCGCTCTTTGCGTTTGTCACCTCCTGTGAACAGGACCTCTATGACAAAGGCGACAGCGAATATTCCCTGATGCGTGCCGACTTCGTTGAGGCTTTTGTGGGCAATGATAAGCAGGTGGGATATGTTGTTACTGATGATGACGTGCGGTTGCAGCTGACCACGCCCTATACTGCTCAGTGGATACAGCGTTCTGACACTACCTATCGTGCCGTCCTATATTATAATAAGGTGGGGGTAAAGGCCGAATCCATAGCTCTTTCCAAGGTGTCGACGGCACTTATCAGGAAGCCCGGCGAGTTCAAGAGTGGCGTGAAGACCGACCCGTTGGGGTTTGAGTCTGTGTGGCTGGCCGGCAACAGAAAGTACCTCAACCTGTGCCTGATTCTGAAGACGGGTGCTGTTGAGGATGACAAGGTGACTCAAACGCTGGGCATCATCGGCGATACGATTGTGGCTGACGAAGGCGGACGTCGTACCTATCAGCTTCGTGTCTTCCATAACCAGGGCGATGTGCCCGAATATTATTCACAACGTGTCTACTTCAGTGTTCCTCTTGATGCACTTGAAGTAGACTCGTTGCAGCTTTCCATCAATACCTATAAGGGTGTGGTGAGCAAGGGGTTCCAGCTTAGCCGATAGCCTGCCGCAGCTGCTCAATGTCTTCCGTAGTCGTGGCCCAACTGGTCACGAAGCGGCAGATGGTGTGGTGATGATCGGTTTGTCCGAAGTGGGTAAAGCCTACGCGCTGCTCTAACCGTGCCACCTCCTCGTTGTTGAGCACGAGGAACTGCTGGTTGGTGGGGGAGTCGATGTAGAACTGGTAGCCCTTTTCCTGAAACACCTCTTTCAGACGCATGGCCATCTCAATAGCATGGCGCGACAATTTGAAGTACAGGTTGTCGGAGAAAAGTGCTTCAAACTGCAGACCAATCAGTGCCCCCTTGGCAATGACGGCACCGTGCTGCTTCTGAATGGAGAAGAAGTGCTTATGGGCCTTGCGGTTGGTAAATACCACCGCCTCGCCGCACAAGGCACCTATCTTGGTGCCGCCGATGTAAAATACATCGCAGTGTCGGGCCAGGTAGGGTAGGGAGACGTCGCTTCCCTCAGCCATCAAGCCGTAGCCTAAACGGGCACCGTCGATATAGAGCGGTATGTCGTAGTTCCGGCAAACTTGGTAGATGTCGTCCAGCTCCTTGGCGGTGTAGAGCGTTCCCAGCTCCGTGGGGAAGGTGATGTACACCAGTCCAGGATGCACGGCGTGGTCTTTGTTGCCGTCGTGCATGAAGTCGTCCAAATAGTTGTCCAGCGTCTGCGCCTCCATCTTTCCCTCCGTGTCGGGAATGGTGATAATCTTGTGCTCTGTGAACTCCACGGCACCAGCCTCGTGAACATTGATATGTCCTGAGCCGACGCAGATGACCCCTTCATATTGATAGAGCATGGAGTCGATGGTCGTCGCATTGGTCTGTGTGCCACCTGTCAGGAAAAATATCTGGGCGTCGGGCAGTCCGCAGGCTTCGCGTATCTTCTGCTTAGCTCGCTCCGAGAACTCGTCGAAACCGTAGGGCGTCGGCTTGGCATCGTTGTGCTTGACAAGGTTTTCCAGTACCTTCGGGTGTGCCCCGTTGTTATAGTCACATTCAAACGAAATCATAGTGCTTCCAACATTCGCTTAAGAACCACTGAGCAGCTGATCTCGCGGTTGGCAGCTTCAGGTATAACGATGCTGTTCGGGCTCTCGATGACGTCGTCGGTGACGATGAGGCCGCGGCGGACGGGCAGACAGTGCATGAACTTGCCGTTGTTGGTCCATGACATGTGCTCCTCGTCTACTGTCCACGACATGTCCTTCGAGGTAATCTTGCCATAGTCCTCGGGATTGGTCACGCCAGGGTTTGACCAGTTCTTAGCGTAGATGAAGTCGGCACCTTCGAAGGCTTTCCGTTGGTCGTACTCTACCTTGATATCGCCTACAAACTTCGGGTCGAGCTCGTAGCCCTCGGGATGGGTGACTACGAAGTCTACGTCAGCTGCCAGCATCCACTGTGCAAATGAGTTGGGCACAGCCTGCGGCAGGGAGCGGCAGTGGGGAGCCCAGGTCAGCACGACCTTTGGACGCTTCACAGCCTTGTATTCCTCAATGGTAATCAGGTCGGCAAAGGCCTGGAGGGGATGCACGGTGGCCGTCTCCATGGCAAAGACGGGGCGGCCGCTGTATTTAACAAACTGGTTGACCACCGTTTCGGCGTAGTCGTACTCGCGGTCGGTGAGGCCGGCGAACGAGCGCACACCTATGATGTCGCAGTAGCAGCCCATGACGGGGATGGCTTCGAGCAGGTGCTCCGACTTATCGCCGTCCATGATGACACCGCGCTCTGTCTCCAACTTCCAGGCTCCGGCGTTGACATCGAGCACGATGACGTTCATGCCCAAGTTCATGGCGGCCTTCTGCGTTGACAGTCTGGTACGCAGTGAGTTATTGAAGAAAATCATCATCAGCGTCTTGTTGTGTCCCAAGTGCTGATATTTGAAACGGTCGTTCTTAATCTCTTGTGCTTCGGCCAGGGCTTTCTCTAACGGCCCAATGTCGCCGACGTTCATAAATGTCTTCATATTAATTGTGTTTTGGAGCGGCAAAGTTACAAATAAAGATGAAAATATACAAATTATTTCTGGAATTTGTTGCGTCTTTGCGGCTCTTGGCTTTAATCGTACGGTCTTGCTTTGCGCTTTCCCCTCAGTACGGCGAGCGCGTTCAAGGCCAATGCCTCCATCTCGTCCTCGCCGGGGAAGCAGCGGATGGGAGCCAGGAAACCGATGCGCTGGCGCAGTCGGCTGACGATGTACTCGCTGCGGGCCAGTCCGCCGGTGAGCAGGATGGCATCGATGTTGCCGCAGAGTACAGCCGATTCAGCAGCAATGTTCTTTGCCACGTGGTAGATCATGGCGTTGAGGATGAGTTCGGCATGGGTGTCACCATAGTCCTCAATGCGTTGGACGATTTCCTTGACATTGTTCGTGCCCAAGTGGGCGTTCAGTCCTGCCTTACCGGCAATGCGCTTCAGCAGTTGCTTCTCGTTGTACTTGCCGCTGAAGCAGAGGCGGATGAGGTCGGACGCAGGCAGGCTGCCAGCCCGTTCGGGCGAGAAAGGTCCCTCGCCGTCCAGTGCATTGTTGGCATCGACGGCTCGGCCGTGGTCATGGGCAGCCACGGAGATGCCGCCGCCCATGTGGCAGATGATGAGGTTCAGGTCTTCATATTCGCGCCCTATCTCAGCTGCGTAGCGGCGGGCAATGGCACGCTGGTTCAAGGCGTGCCAGATGCAGATGCGGTTCATCAGCGGCGAACCGCTGATACGGGCATAGTCGTTCAGCTCGTCCACGACGCCGGGGTCGGCAATGAACGAGCGGCAGCCGGGTATCGTGGCCGCTATCTCGTGGGCAATGAGGCATCCTAAATTGCAGGCATGGTTGTGCAGGGCAATGCCGCTCAGCGTGTCCTTGATCATGAGGTCATTGATTTCGTAGACACCGCCCTCCAGGGGCTTCACCAGTCCGCCGCGGCCGATGACAGCATCGAACCGCAATGGCATGTCGGCCTGCTTCAGTTCGTCGAGCACCAATTGCCGACGGAAGTCCTGCTGTTCGATGACGTCGTCGAACGCTGCCAGCTCTTCAGGTGAATGGACAATGTTACGCAGCAGTACGGGGGTGTCGTCCTCGTAGACCGCCATCTTGGTTGATGTGGAGCCTGGGTTGATAACAAGGATTGTCATATTGCCGCCAATGCCAGTGAGTAATATTTCGATTCAGGGCTGTCAGCACGCGAAGGCAGCACGCAGCAGCATTGTGTACCTTGCAACACACCGGCGGTCTTGGTATAGCCGAAGAGCGTCAATGTCTTGTAGAAGACGTTGCCGGCTACGATGTCGGGGAAGATGAGCGCGTCGGCCTGTCCGTCGATGGCCGAGTGGATGCCCTTCTCGCGCAGGCTGACCGAGTCGAGCGATGTCTTCAGGTCTAACGGTCCGTCTATGATGCAGCGTCCGAAGTATCCGCTCTGTGCCAGTGCGATGATGTCTAAGTAGTCCTTGGTGTAGGGGAAGGTCTTCTCGCTGACCTTCTCGGCACAGTGGATGAGCGAGATACGCGGCTCCTCAATACCCAAGGCGTGGCAGACGTAGTTAATGTAATGCACCTGCTGGCGTCGCTGCTCCTTGGTAGGGATGGGGATGACGGCGGCATCGGTGAAGAACAGCAGTTTCTCGTACTTGGGAATCTCAGCCATGGCGATATGGGTGAGTACATGGCCTGGGCGCAGGATGCCTGTTTCCTTGTTGAGGATGGCCCGCAGCACAATGTCGGTATTGACGAGCCCCTTCATCAGGATGTCGGCCTCGCCGTTCTTACAGAGTGCCACGGCGCGTCGGGCGCACTCATCCTTGTCGTCGCCATTGACGTAGATAGGCTCTATGAACCCCATCTCCTGTCCTTTCTCTACTGCGTAACGGGTGCTGGCATCGTTGGCGCAAATCACTGCTACACGCTTGCGGTCTCCCCGCTGTTGCAGGAAGACAATCATGTCATTCAAAGTCTTAATAGATTGCATAGGTAACGTTTTTTTCACATGTTGGTGCAAATATACGAATTATTTTTGAATTATGACTTATGAATTATGAATTATTTCGTATCTTTGCAAGCAGAAACCGAAAAAGAATGAGAAATTATTTAGTTTTGACCTTTTTGTCTGTTGCTTTAAGTGCTTCAGCCCAGCAACAAGCCCCTATGGTGTTGCATTATGATAGTCCCGCCGATTTCTTTGAAGAGTCGTTGCCCATCGGCAATGGTAAGTTGGGAGCTTTGATTTATGGCGGCGTCGAGGATAACGTGATTTACCTCAACGACATCACCTTCTGGACGGGAAAGCCGGTGGACCGCAACCTCGACAAGGATGCTCACCAGTGGATTCCCAAAATCCGTGAAGCCCTCTATGCCGAGGATTATGCCAAGGCCGATGAGCTGCAGCTTCATGTGCAGGGTCCCAACTCCCAGCACTTCCAGCCCCTTGGCACGTTGCACATCCGGGACTTGAACCAGGGACTGATTAGTGGCTATCATCGGCAATTGAACCTCGACTCCGCGCTTGTCCGTGACCGTTATATGCGTGACGGCTTCGCTGTCACCAGGGAATACTTTGCTTCCAACCCCGACCGTCTGATAGCTATCCGCCTGACGGGTAAGGTGAACATTGCCGTCACGATAACCGGGCAGACACCCCATTCGGCCAAGGCTGCCGGCAACCAGCTGACGATGACGGGCCATGCGATGGGTGACCCGCAGCAGAGCATCCACTTCTGCACCATCCTGAAGGCAGAGACCGACGGCACCGTGACGGCCTCGGACTCGACGCTGACCATCCGCGATGCCCGGCAAGCCACCTTATATATTATTAATGAGACAAGCTTCAACGGCTTCGACCGTCATCCTGTCACGGATGGGGCCGACTACTTGGCACTGGCTTCCGACGACATCTGGCATACCCAGAACATCACCTACAGCGGAGCCCGCACCCAACACATCGCCGACTACCGCCAATTCTACGACCGCGTGAAACTGCAGTTGTGCATGCCGTCATCTTATGACGGCCTCACCGACAAACTGCTGAAAGACTACACCGACCAAGGCGGGCAGAGCCGCTATTTGGAAACGCTCTATTTCCAGTATGGCCGCTACCTGCTGATTAGCAGTAGCCGTACCAAGAACGTTCCCGCCAACCTGCAGGGACTTTGGACGCCCCATCTCTGGTCGCCGTGGCGCGGCAACTATACCGTCAACATCAATCTTGAGGAGAACTACTGGCCCGCCTTCGTGGCCAACCTTGCCGAGATGGCCATGCCGCTCGACGGCTTTGTCAAGGCTTTGGCAGAAAACGGACGTTACACCGCCCGCAACTACTACGGCATCAGCCGTGGCTGGTGCTCCAGCCACAACAGCGACATCTGGGCCATGACCAATCCCGTGGGCGAGAAGAACGAGAAGCCCGAGTGGGCCAACTGGAACATGGGCGGCGCATGGCTCGTGCATACCCTGTGGGAACGTTACCTCTTTACGCAGGACAAGGAGTATTTGCAGCAGGTGGCCTTCCCCTTGATGAAAGGTGCCGCCGACTTCTGCCTTGACTGGCTTACCGAGAACCCGAAGGTGCCGGGCGAGCTGTTTACTGCTCCTTCCACCTCGCCTGAGAATGAATACGTCACCGACAAGGGCTATCACGGCATGACCTGCTATGGCGGAACAGCCGACCTGGCCATCATCCGCGAACTCTTCGCCGCAGTCATCGCCGCCTGTCAGCTGTGTGGTGGCGATGCCACTGCCTACGAAAAGGCCCTTGCCCGCCTCCATCCCTACACGGTAGGCCAGCATGGCGACCTCAACGAGTGGTACTACGACTGGCGCGACTATGACCCGCACCACCGTCACCAGAGCCATCTCATTGGTCTGTATCCCGGTTCCCACCTGACCGATTCTGGCCTACAGAAGGCTGCCGAACGGACTTTGGAAGAAAAGGGTGATAATACCACGGGCTGGAGCACCGGCTGGCGCATCAACCTCTGGGCTCGGCTGCATCGGGCTGATCAGGCTTACCACATCTATCAGAAACTGCTCACCTACGTGACACCCGACAACTATAAAGGCCCCGACCGCCGGCATTCGGGCGGCACCTATCCGAACCTGATGGATGCCCATCCGCCTTTCCAGATTGACGGCAACTTTGGCGGCACCGCCGGTGTCTGCGAAATGCTGATGCAATCTCAATTCTCAAATCTCAATTCCCCATTCTTCATCGAACTGCTTCCCGCCTGTCCCCAGCAGTGGAGCGAGGGCAGCGTCAGCGGACTGTGTGCTCGCGGCGGCTACGAACTGTCGTTCGCATGGAAGGGGGGCAAGGTGACCACTGGCACTATCAAGGCAAAGCTTGACGGTACTGTCACCTTATTATATAATGGCCGCCAGCAGACGCTGAAGCTCAAGGCCGGACAAACAAAGAAACTTAAAGCACTATGAAACAGTTACAAATCAAAGAAACCAACATTGCCAATGCCGTAGGATGGAGTGGCATAGCCCATATTGACAAGGACCTGGTATTGGCCGACCGCATAGCTGAGATTCCTGTTCCCCGCGATGCCCGTCTTATGAACTTCATTCTCATCGTGCTCTGTACACGTGGCTCCCTGCAATATACCCTTGATGCCCGTCAGATAAAGGTTGCCCCCGGCGATGTGCTCATCATTTCCGAGCACCATGTGGTGAACAATTACAATGCGTCGGATGACGTAGAGGGGCTGGCCATGATGATGTCCGTCGACTTCTTCCATGAGATAATCAACGATGTCAGCGACCTTTCGGCCATATTCCTCTATGCCCGCTCCTTTCCGGTGATGAAGCTAAGTGAGGCTGATGCTGAGATATTCCGCAGCTATTTCTATACCATCAAAGGCCGTGCCGCCGATGTGGGAAACCATTTCCGCAGACCATTGGTACGAACGCTTCTGCTGGCTATGTTCTATGATTTGAGCAACGTCATCTACCAGTCACAGCAGCGACTCTCCGAACAGCCCCCGAAACGGGCGGAGGTCATCTTTACGCGGTTTATCAAGATGGTGGAACAGCATTGTAACCGCGAACGGCGGGTAGGCTGGTATGCCAAGCAGTTGGGCATTACGGCGAAGTATCTGTCGGAGACGGTGAAGAGCGCCAGCCAGCGCACGCCGAACGAGTGGATAGACAACTACGTGCTTGCCGAACTCCGTGTTCAGCTCAAGAACACGACGAAGAGCATCAAGCAGATTACCGAGGAGATGAATTTCCCCAACCAGTCGTTTCTCGGAAAGTACTTCCGCGAACATGTCGGCATGAGCCCGTCGGCTTATAGGAGACGCTGAATCTCGTCAGCCACCTCGCACAGTTCCCGATACCACTCCTCGCCGAAGCGCTGCGTCAGCGGTCCTTCGAGGAAACGGTAGAGGGGCAGGTGCAGTTCGCGACCTTTCCTGACAGCACTCTCGCAAATCTTCCATCGGTTGTAGTTCAGGCCGATGGTGCCGTCGGCAAACTGCTTGGCACGGATAGGGTAGAGGGCACAGCTGATGGGCTTGCACCAATGGGTGCGCCCTTCGCGGTAGGCCTTCTCTAAAGAGCAGAGACAGTTCTCGCCGTTGTAGCATGTGAACACGCAGTCCTTGCCGTGGACGATGCTGGTCACGAGGTCGCCCTCCTGGTCGGTGTAGGCCACCCCCTGACGGTCGATGACGCTCTGTGCCGAAGCCGACAAATCCTTCCAAACTTCATCCAAGCAAGTTTCAATTTCGCCGATTTCATCGAGGGTTACGGGTGCTCCGGCATCGCCTTCCACACAGCAGGCACCGTGGCAGGCGTCGAGGTCGCAGCAGAACTCTTCGGTCAGCAGGTCGGAGGAAATGAGAATGCCGCCGACCTCTAATATTGGTGGAAGACCCACCCCCTTCCCCTCCCGAGGGGAGGGGCGTTTGGTTACTTGATTTTCTTGATTCTCCATAGTCAGCTATTCAAACATCCCTCCCTTGGGGAGGGCTTGGGTGGGCTTTCTTACCACTTTATCGGCTCTATTCCGTTTTCTTGTAAGTACTGGTTACACCGCGAGAACTGGTGCTGGCCGAACCAGCCGCCACGGTTGGCCGAGAGCGGTGAGGGGTGGACCGACTCCAGTACCAGGTTTTTCTCCTTATTAATCATATACGCCTTGCTGCGGGCATAACCGCCCCAAAGCATATAGACCAAGTGCTCACGATGCGAGGCCAAAGCCTGAATGGCGGCATCGGTGAACTTCTGCCAGCCCAGCGTAGAGTGGCTGTTGGCCTGGTGGGCACGGACGGTCAGCGTGGCGTTCAGCAGCAGCACCCCCTGCTCGGCCCATCGCGTCAGGTTGCCCGTCGGCGGTACAGGCGTACCCAAGTCCTGCTCTATCTCCTTGAAGATGTTCTGCAGCGATGGCGGAAACATCACCCCGTCCTGCACCGAGAAACTCAGCCCGTGCGCCTGTCCAGGCTCATGGTAGGGATCCTGTCCGATAATGACCACCTTCACCTGGTCGAAAGGACACAGGTTGAAGGCATTGAAGATTTCGCGGCCAGGAGGGTAGCACGTGGTGGTGGCATACTCCTGACGCACGGTTTGCGCCAGTTGCGCAAAATAGGGCTTGGCGAATTCTGCGCCGAGGTGCTGCTTCCAGCTGGGTTCTATCTTTACGTTCATAGAAGGAAAGGCACCCCAGGCCCTCGCTGACGGAGGGCGCTGAGGATGGTCTTTTTATCTGATGATGACTTTGCGGGTGGTGCCATCGCTCATGCGCACCAGGTTGATGCCCTGCTGTAGCGAGGCGCGGGCGGTGCCGTTGGCCGAGTAGATGGCCACGGGGCGGGCGCTGGCATCCTGCGTCGGGTTCCCGGCGATGCCCGTGGTGACGGTGAGCTCCGACGCTGTGGCGTTGCTGATGCCCATGTTGTTGTAGTCGGGATTCAGCACATTGGGGTCGAGATGAATGAAGGCCACGACCCTCATGTTGTAGGGTCCCCAGCTTTCGGGCAGCTTCATGGTGTACGTGTTGCTGAAGTGCTGGTCGTCGGTCCATGCCATTTCGTCGCCGCCAATGTGGGTGAGCATGGCACGGAGCACGGCGTCGTAGCGTTCTTCAGACGATGACGTAGCGATGTCGTCTTCAACAAGCATGACCGACAGGCGCGCCGTCTTGTCGAGGAGCTGGCGCGCATATTGTCCGCCCTGGCCGCTCACATGGATGGTGAGATCTTCGTCAACAGCGACGGCATCTACGTCAATCGTGGCCAGCGCAGGAATGCTCTGCTGGCGCATTACCTGGAAAAGCTCGTTGGCCTTCGTGGTGGCATAGCTTGCCTCGAAGGCGGTCATGGCCTCCATGCCGTAGTAGTAGTTGATGGGTTTCTCGCCCAGATAGCAGCGGTTGAGCACTGCCGAGGGCATGTTGTCTATGTCGAGCATCAGGCTCAGTTCGTTGCTTGCGTCATTGCTGAACGGGTCGTGTCCGTAGCCCGATGTGTCGCTGTGGATGTTCACCAGCAGCACGTCGTCGTGGGCCTTCTGCAGGGCGTTCATCACCTGTTGTCCGTAGGAGGCGTAGGGATGTGCCGTCGTGGTGAAGGCTTCCACGAGATATTGCTGGCGCGTCAGGGCGTCGGCCTGTGTGTAGACGGCAAATGGGCGTGTGCTCAGGTCGTCGGCTGTGCGCTCGGTGGGGGCGCTGCCGTCGATGGCCGTCACCGTGGCCGACACGCTGTGCGAGCCCGATGACAGTTCCTTGTCGAGGGCGATGGTGCCGTCGAGTGTCGTCGTCTGCAGCGAAGAAAGCTGTCCGCTGAAGGTCTTCACCACCGTGTCGTCGAGCTTCAGGTCCACGCTGTAGTCGGCAATGTCGTCGTTGCCGAAGTTCTCAACCGTCAGGCTGTACTTCAGCGACTGTCCGGCCTGCTGGAGCGGGTTGTCGATGGTGATGGCGCTCAGTATGAGGTCTTTCTGCGGATACTGGTCGCTGCGGGCGATGGCCTGTACGCTGAGGTTGCCCAGCGACGTGGCGTCGATGTCGCTCCACTGGCCGTCGGTGCTGGCGTAGGTGCGGCATGTCTTGCCCGATTTCACAAAAGACAGGGGGAAGCAGTCGGCGGTGTAGTTGCCGTTGCGCTGTGTGTTCAGCTGCTCATATTCGAATCCGAGGAGGTAGCCGCCGAAGTCTTCGCTGCTGGCATCCACGGTGGGACTTGCAGGCAGCGCCTGCTCGTTCCAGCCCATGATGGCCTGCGACTCCACGGTGGTGGAGGCAATGGCGTCGCCCACCTTGCCGTTAGCGTCGACGGCATAGATGAACACCTTGCTGACGGTCACCGCCACAGGCAGTCCGAAGCGGATGGCACGCAGCGTGCAGCCGTCGAACTTACGGATGATGTCCTTCGGCAGGAAGGCGCCCACCTGTATCTTTCCGGGGAAATTGACAAGGCCATTGCCCGTCGAGGCTATCTGATCGGTGATGTAGGCGCCGAGCAGACGGTCGTTGGATTCCAGTGC
>JAEEGH010009480.1_pt1 | contig 22697 bp, 23 predicted proteins | sample 9134181 | NCBI WGS metagenome assembly JAEEGH01 (sample SAMN16246544, study PRJNA631951) | gut metagenome | biome: gut microbiome; feature: rumen; material: DP-attached | host: Bos | place: Iran: Karaj | collected 2018-10
CATTCCGTAAAGATTAATCATGAGATTCCTCTTTTCTTAAAATGGCAAAATACAAAATTGATTTATAAGGATCAAATGTAAATAATTGTTTTTCATTTACTAAAGTAAAGTTCTTATTTTCTGCGAGGAAAGCACGAACTACACGTTTGGTTTCGTTCTTACAAAGTGTTGGAACAAAGTAGACTAAGTCTCCACCATTCTCAACTTGTTTAGAGGCTTCTAAAATGCTTTCTTTTTCAATTTGGATAAAACTATCTAAATCTTCTTGTTTACATCTTAAGAAGTATTCTGGAGAATCAATCAAAGATTGGAAATGAGAGTTCTCTGGGCAAACAAACATTGTATGAACTGGTTTAGAAATACATGTGAGCATCGCTGTATGAGGACATTCATATAATGATAATCCTTCTAAGTGGTATCTCTTTTTAATATTTTCTGCTTCCACAAGTGTGGATTGATTGTTACATAAGACGTCCGCTTTAAAGAATGGACCTAAGATGGCATAGAGTTCTTTTAAGATATGATTTGAACAGCCATTATAAATGGCAAGTCCACGGATTGGATCTATATCTAACTCTTCACACATTAACTTATATCCCAATGGATACATAAAGGCATCTCCGTGTCTTAAAGATTGGTGACCTTTGAGATTAGCGTTTTCTTCTTTCGCTAAAGCGATGTGTTCGATATTAGATGGAACCAAATCATTATATTTATTAAAGAATTCTTCATCAGAAATACTATAAGTATTAATTCTTAATGCGGAATATAAGTTCTTGCTAGATAAAGCACGGAATTGCTTCTTAGCTAAGAAAGGACCACAGTTCTTTTCCCAAAGATTAACAATCCACATTGGTAAGTTATACCTAAGAGCATTGAACTTCTTACTACCAAATTCGATATCGGAAGGAATTAAGGCTTTTGGATCATTAAAGGAACTAATGAATTCCGCAGCGCCTTCAAGTTTAGATTCGCTTTCGACATATTTATTAAAACTTGCTTCATCAAACTTTTTAGCAAAGATATGATTGGCAAGGCCTAATGAAAGCATATTAAAAGCATCATCATTAATCTCTGGGTATTTTCTGGTGGCGAGTTCTTTAAAGACATAATAATGTCTTAAGGCACAGCCAACAACCGCGGAGACTTCCGCTTTAACAGCTTCATTTTCTTCTTTCTTAAAAGCCACTTTGCTCGCGGTTCTAAAAGAAAGGTTATTGTTTATAACATCATTTAAGATTTTTGATGCGTACTCAAAACGGCCCATAAACTATTTATTGTTTAATCCTTCAAAAATATCGCCAGTGAAGATTTGGTCTTCTTCTTCACCTTCTTCGATGTCTTCTGGGTATTCATCGCCTTCGACATCAACGAGGTTTTCTTCACTTAAGAATCTTGGATAGTTATCGTTGATCTTTTGATATCTATCATCTTGTGAATAGTATTCAAATTGCACAGTGACATGGATGGCGACTTCACCAATACCATGCATCATAAGTTGCGCCATTTGATCTTGTAAGACAGATACTTTCTTTGGAGCGTTAATTTTAATTAAGATGTTCCAAGAAGTTTGTTCTGTGCCTTTATGGAAAACCATTGCTTCAGGAGCAATAAAAATAACATCTTCTTCGCTGACTTCGTATAACTTAGCCACGAGAGGTGTCAAATCTCTGGATATTTGTCCGACCACAAATTGATCAAGACCGTAAATTGTAATAGTAATCATTGTATAGTCCTCGCGAATTATTATAATGCAAGACTATACATTTTTATACTAAAAATTGTATGGATCTATATTAATAGAAAGATGGAACTGACTCTTGAATGAGTAAATAGAGATGGCTTTCTTTAAGATTTCTCTCGCCAACTTTTGGTCTTTATATTTGATCAAGGCAGTTCTTAAATGGTTGTCGCCTTCATATGGAACGTATGGAATTGTTGGTCCTAAGACTTGACCTTCATCACCAAATTCGTGGTTAAGGAATTCGATGAGAGAAACCATACCTTCAATGACGTTATCTTCGTTCTTACCTGCGATTGTCACGCTCGCTAAATATGTGTATGGAGGATAGGATTGTAATTTTCTAAATTCCATCTCTTTGCGATAGAACAATTCATAGTTCTGTCTAGCGCTCATTGTGATAGCGTAATTGTTCGGCATGTAGGTTTGAATGATAGCAATGCCTTTCTTATCTTTACGTCCACTTCTGCCCACCGCTTGAGTGATGAGTTGAAATGCTCTTTCGTTAGATCTATAAGAAGGCATAGATAAACCAATATCCGCTAAAACGACACCCACTAATGTAACATCTGGAAAGTCATGACCTTTAGCAATCATTTGTGTACCAATTAAAATATCAGCGCGTTTTTGACGGAATTCTTCAATAATTGAAGGGATTTTTGTTCTAATCTTCGCAGAGTCACTATCTAATCTTAAAGTTCTAGCTTCTGGGAATAAGCGATTAACTTCTTCTTCAATCTTCTCAGTGCCAAAGCCTGTTTTCATAATGTATTTACTACCACATTCAGGACATGTTTCAGGCATTTTCATGACATAATCACAATGGTGACATTTAAGCATGTTATCACTCTTATGATAGGTTAAAGCAATATCACAGGTTGGACACTTAAAAATATGTCCACATTTACGGCAAGAAACGGATGTTGAGAAGCCTCTTCTATTGATTAAAAGAATGGCTTGTTCGTGTCTAGACAAGACACCAGAAATCTCACTTCTAAGTCTCTTGGAGAAAATATAAGAATCTCTATCAATATTGTGATAATCCGCAAGGTTAACAATTGTTGTTTGTGGCAGTTCTTTGTTATTGACACGGTTGGTCAAAAGTAAGAGATGATATTTGTTCTTTTGCGCTCTCGCTCTTGATTCTAATGATGGAGTGGCGCTGCCTAAAATGACTTTTGCTTTATGAGTCTTTGCTCTCATAATTGCCACTTCTCTAGCATGATAGAAAGGAACGGTATCTTGTTTATAAGATTCGGTGTGTTCCTCATCTAAGATGATAAGACCGATATTCTTTAAAGGAGCGAAGATTGCACTACGTGCACCAACGACAATATGGCAATCTCCATTTGCGATTTTTCTATACTCATCGTACTTCTCACCTGGAGTTAATTGGCTATGAAGAATAGCGACATCACCCTTAAATCTTCTGAGGTAATATTCCACCATCATTGGAGTTAAGGATATTTCAGGAACAAGCATTAAAACGGATTTGCCTTCTTTAAGAACTTGTTCTGATAAAGTTAAATACACTTCTGTCTTACCACTACCGGTAACACCTTCAAGCAAATAGACTTTGTCATCGGATTCGTTGAATTCTTTAATGACACCTTTTTGTTCATTGGTGAGTTCTGGAGGAGCAACATATTCAAAGTCAGGAATTTCTAATCTTCTCTTCTCGATTTTAAATTCCGCAACTCTTCCATATTCGACGAGTTTTTTAAGAATGGAGACTTGTTTAATTTCTCTTTTTAATGCTTTATCGACTGATGCGATTAATCTTAATAATTCGATTTGTTTATCAGTTAATCCACTTTCATCTGTATCGACAGCTTTGACATAAATGTCATAGGCTATTTTTGGCGCTTTTAAGGATGATTTTCTTGGAGATAATGAAGGAGGAAGCATGGACTGTAAAACGCTGATTTTTGGGGCGATATAATAGTCCGCTACTTCATCGGCTAATTGGAGCAAGTCTTCGCTTAGTAAAGCGGAGGAATCAATAACATCAATTACTTCTCCAATACTAAAGCCAAGATCTCTTTCAATCTCTTCAATGCTCTTATCCGTTTCATAGCATTTGGTCACATAACCAACGAGTTCACGATTGTTGAATTTTAATAAAACTCTAAATCCAACATCGAGTGGTTTGTTTCCTTTATAGCAATAAGAAAAAGGACGGTCGAGTGAATAATTAGCGTATTCTATTAGAACTTCTACTATCTTCATTATTTCTCTTCCGTCTTATCTCTTTTTCATTTTGGCTTTGATAATATCAACGATTTCTTGTGCGGCTCTTTCAACCTTATCATTGATAATTATGTGGTCATAATTCTCGGTCATGGTCATTTCTTTGCGACCTTTTTCAAGTCTTTCTTGAATGATTTCTTCTGTTTCTGTCTTTCTCTTTCTAATGCGTTTTTCTAAAGCATTAATTGATGGAGGCATTAAGAAGAAGGAAATAACACGATCATCATGTACCTTACTCATTACTTGAGAGGCACCGTTAATCTCAATTTCTAAGAAAACGTTTTTACCTTCATTTCTTAAGGCTTCAACTTTGTCTTTTGGAGTGCCATATCTATGGCCGACAAAGCTAGCCCATTCTAAAAAGTTTCCGGCATCGATATTTCTTTGGAATTCTTCTTCGCTTACAAAGTAATAATCAACACCATCGGTCTCTTTAGCGCGCTTTTCTCTAGTGGTCATTGAAATAGAGTAAGTAAGGTCAATCTTGTACTTAGACATGATTTCTTGTCTTACGCAGTTTTTGCCCACGCCAGATGGTCCGCTTAAAATAATGAGTAGTCCTTTTTTCATAAGATATGAAGTATTATATATAAACATTTATGTTTCGGTCAAACATTTATATAATAAATTAGTCTATGAACTGCTTAAAAATCACATCAAAAGACTTAGTTAGCATAGTTAACGATTTAAAAGAAAAGATCAAATTCAATCACATTTCAAATGTGACAATTATCAATTCTTATGACATTTTCTTTTCTTTTTCTATGTATAGAAAGGAAAAACTTTTCATCTCGTTAAACCCTCAGCACCCATTTATCTGCTTGGTATCTATTGATAAGCCATGCGGTACAAAAATCGGTATGTTGAATGACTATATGAGAAAAGAGATTAAAGATGGATTTTTATTAGACGTAGATACATTAAATAATGACCGTATCGTAAAAATTTATTATAACCGCACCAACGAATACTTCGATAAAGAAGAACGCTCCATCATCATCGAACTCATTCCACATAGACCTAACTTCATCGTGTTAAACGAAGAAGATAAAATCTTATTCGCCACTCACCAAACTGATATTGCGAATGAGAGGCCAATCATCAAAGGTCTTAAGTATGTGCTTCCAGAAAATAGCAACGCTGAATTGGTAGAAGATGAATTTAATTTAAGTGAGTTTAAAGAGAACGCTGCAAGCTACTTTGTAGACGCAAAAAGGAAGAGACTCCAAGAGCAATTCAAACCAGTTCTTACGCACATCAAATCGAGAATCAAAACTTTAAAGACAAAAATCAAAGTTCTTAATAAAGAAATTGAAGAGGCAAAATCACACTTCATCTATCAAGAAATTGGTACGATGCTTTTAACATATGCATACGATGAAAATGAACTAAGTAACTATGTTAAAGAGAATAATATCGAGTATGATCCATCGTTAAATCCAGGTCTTAACGCAAACAAGTATTTCCAAAAATATAAGAAGGCCAAAAGAACTGTGGAGATGGATGAAAAAGAACTCGCAAAAACAAGCGATGAAATTGCTTACTATGAAGATTGTTTAGCACAATCTAAATATATGAACGAAGACGACATCCAAGAACTCGCTGTTTTACTCTTCCCTAATAAATTCAAACTCGGCAGCAAAAAGAAGATTGAAACCAAACCAGGAGAAGTCACTGTTGAAGGTGTCAAAATTTACTATGGCAAGAATGCCAAGCAGAATGAACTTTTAACATTCAAAAAGAGTAATAAAAATGACTTGTTCTTGCACATCAAAGATGAACATGGAAGTCACGTTGTTATTGCTTCATCTAATCCAAGCAATGAAGTCATTTTAACCGCTTGTGAAATTGCCCTACTTTTATCAGGTAAAGAAGAGGGAGAAATCCAAGCAACCGAAGTAAAGAATATTAAAAAAGGAAGTTTCATCGGACAAGCCATTTTAACTTCCTATAAATCCTATATTATTAAGAGTGTTAGATCTAAAACAAAGAAACTACTTAATAAGTAAATTATTTTTCAACAGTGACATATCTATTAAGTAATGTCATTGTATCAGTAGAACCTCCTCTAAAAACTACGAAGCCTGCAGAGAAGAAATAAGTTGTTGGGACACTAGAATCATCGCCCCATTGATAATAACCTGTATCATCAGTTGTCGCATCATACATTTTTTGCACATTTTCTGTGGTAATACTTTCAAGAGGAATGTAATAAATTTTTCCTTTAAATGCCTTCACCCAAGCCTCTAATTGAGGTTTTAATTTTTGGCAAGCTGAACAGGTGTCATCACCGATATAGAAAACGCATTCTTTTTTATTAGTAATCGCAGTTTCATAAAGGATGTTTGGATCCGCTAAAGTGAGTTCACCACTTTCGTCTTTTTCAACCTTTAATTTATAACCATTATATTCTGGTTCCTTACAGCCCACTAGAAATGGGAGAGTCAATAGAAGTGTTAAAATCTTTTTCATTTGTTTCCCTCCTTTTCTAGGAAATCTTCGCCTTTAATAGCTTCGCTAGTGCTTAAATTACCGAAGCCTTGTTGTCTTAATATTTCATAGACAATAACAGCGACACAATTTGATAAATTGAGGCTTCTTGCTTCAGGCACCATAGGTAGTCTCAAGAGATGGTCTGGATGTTCTCTTAATATGTCGTGAGGTATACCTGTTGATTCACGACCAAACATCACGAAGATGTCTTTAACTTGGTCTGAGAAATCAAATGAGGAATAAACCTTTTGAGAATATCTAGTTACATAGTAAATCTCTTGGTTTTTATATTTTGCTAAGAAGTCTTCTAATGTTGGATAGAAGAACATTTTTAAGTCATCTATATAGTCCATTCCCACGCGTTTGAGATCTTTAGAATCAATCGAGAAAGTGAGAGGTCCAATAATATGTAAAACTGCGTGGGTGGCCACGCAAGTTCTCATAATATTTCCCGTATTCTGCGGTTTCTCAGGTCTATATAAAACAACGTTAATCATTAATAACCACGTGCTTTTCTTTCTGCAACAACCTTTGGCTGAATATTACGTTTATAGGAAGCTAAACATTCTTTGATAACTCTGATAGCTTCGTCTCTACCGTAGACTTCATCAACCGCGGTGTCTTTATTTTCTAAAGACTTATAGACGGTAAAGAAGTGTTTGATTTCCGCCATAACATGGTCAGGAATATCTTTGATATCTTTGAAGTCTTTATAGAATGGGTCATCATTACAAACAGCAATGATCTTTTCATCTGGTAAACCATTGTCGGTCATAATAAGAACACCAATAGGAGAACATCTCACAAAGCTCATTGGAAGAATGGATTCACTGCAAAGAACTAAGACATCAAGTGGGTCATAGTCTCTAGCGAATGTTCTAGGAATAAAACCATAGTTTTGTGGATAGATAGTAGATGTGAATAAAACACGGTCAAGAATTAAGTGGCCTGTTTCTTTATCTAATTCATATTTATTTTTGCTGCCTTTAGAAATTTCTATCAAAGATAAGAAATTCTCAGGTGTAATTCTGGTGGGTTTAACGTCATGCCAACAATGCATAATAGGTCCTCCTATATCATAAATACTTTATCACAAAGTGTTTCGTATTACATTACGAAATTGTGATATACTAATCGCATGAAAAAATATTATACACTTCCACTTTTATTACTCCTTGTCCCATCACTAAGTGCTTGCCAAGATACTGAACACAGTATCGTCGCTATTAATAATGTTGGCAAAAACGGTTTAGTGGAGATTGGAAAATATGATCTTTTGAGATTAATCGAAAGCAAGCAACAATTTGTTTTTGAACAATATTCTCCAACCTGTTCTCATTGCACCACTTTAAGACCGCTTCTTGAGAAGTATGCAAAGAACAGCAAAAAGACAATCTATACATGCAATATGTATGGCTTAACTGAGGAAGAGTTTAATATAGATTTCAAAGGTCCATATCCAGATATTTTTACTGATTACTATTTCCCAAGAATCCAATTTATTAACGACGGAAAGTTAACCTATGAAGTTAGCAACGCAAAGTTTGATTCTTACTATGGACTAAGCAATATCTTAGATAAGCATTTCTTCTCTTCCAAAATCTATATGGTACAAAGTGAAGAAGAGTTCACAAGTTACGTTGAAAAGAACAAAAACTACATCGCTTATATGTATGATCAAAATGATGATAGATCTGTTTCATTAGCAGCTCAATACATCATCACTAATGAAGTGGCTAAAGCGAAGAAACCAATTGTCTTAATTAATTTTATTAATTATGAAGGTAATTTAAACGCATTATATACAAAGTTTAATGTTGAATATTATGCCTTTGCTTCTTTAGTGAAAGATGACGAGGTAACAAAAACCATCGACTGGTCTATTGCCGATGGTTCTGAATTAAGTGATTTAGTTGCTAGTATTTAGAACCAACTTCGATTCTATTAATAGCTTTAAGTAAAGCAATCTTAGCGCGGTTGACATCGACCGCGTTTTCATTACTATTTAACCTTTCTTCCGCACGTTGTTTTGCTTCTTTTGCGCGTTCCAAGTCAATCTCATCTGCGCGTTCGCAAGAGTCTAAAACGAGTGTGGTTTTTTCTTTCGTAATGGTAATAACTCCACCGCCGACAGCGTAAAGCATTTCTCGACCATGAGCTTTGATTCTCATCTTGCTAATTGCGATGGTTGAAATAAGAGGTGCGTGTCCTGGTAGGATACCAAGATTATATTTATCGGATCGCACTTCTAAAAATTCCACTTCACCATCGAAGTAGTGTCCATAAGGTGTGAGGATGCTTAAATGGAATGTTTGGTTGGCCATATTACTTTAAGGATTCAGCTTTCTTTCTAGCTTCTTCAATTGTGCCAACATATAAGAAGGCGACTTCTGGTAAGTCATCAGCTTCACCATCTAAAATGGCTTTGAAGCTTCTAACTGTATCTTGAACTTTCACATAGATACCTGGAATGCCATTAAATTGAGATGCGACATGGAATGGTTGAGATAAGAAGTTTCTTATCTTTCTTGCTCTTTCCACGACTTTCTTATCTTCATCAGATAATTCGTCCATACCTAAAATGGCAATGATATCGGAAAGTTCTTTATATCTTTCAAGGATTTCAATAACACGTCTTGCAACCTTATAGTGTTCTTCACCCACGATAGCAGGCTCAAGAGCGGTTGAAGAAGAGTTAAGTGGATCAACAGCTGGGTAAATACCTAAAGCCGCTGTATTACGGTCTAAAACGGTCTTTGCGTCTAAGTGAGAGAATGCAGTAGCAGGTGCTGGGTCAGTTAAGTCATCAGCAGGAACATAAATCGCTTGGACTGATGTAATAGAACCATCTTTTGTAGACGTGATTCTTTCTTGTAATTGACCCATTTCTGTAGCAAGTGTTGGTTGATAACCAACAGCGGAAGGCATTCTACCTAATAAGGCGGAGACTTCACTACCAGCTTGTGTGAAACGGAAAATGTTATCGATAAATAACAAGACATCACTATGTTCTTGGTCACGGAAATATTCCGCCATAGTTAAACCAGAAAGAGCGACTCTCATACGTGCTCCTGGTGGTTCGTTCATTTGACCGAACACTAATGCAGTTTTGCTTAAAACGCCAGATTGTTTCATTTCGTGATATAAGTCATTACCTTCACGGCTTCTTTCACCGACACCAGCAAAGACGGAAATACCACCTTTTTCATTAGCGATGTTATTCATTAATTCTTGAATTAAGACGGTTTTACCAACACCGGCGCCACCGAATAAACCAATCTTGCCACCTCTAACATATGGGCAGAGGAGGTCGATAACTTTAATACCTGTTTCAAAGATTTCTTTTTTGACGGATTGATCTTTGAATTTTGGAGGATTTCTATGAATAGAAAGTTTCTTCGCATCTTTAATCTCTTCTAGACCATCAATAGGTTCACCTAAAACGTTGAACATTCTACCTAATGTCTCTCTACCAACAGGGACAGAGATTGGATGTTCTAAAGAGATGACGTCCATACCACGCACGAGACCTTCGGTTGGACCCATAGAAACACATCTCACCGCATCATCACCGATGTGTTGAGCAACTTCTACAGTTAGTTTCTTATCATCTTTTAAAGGGATTTCTAAAGCGGTAAGTAATTCAGGCAAATGTTGATCTTTAAATCTAACATCAACAATTGGACCAACAACTTGAATAATCTTTCCTTTGACAGTTAAATCTTTCATAACTTTTCCTCCTATACAGCATTGGCTGCCGAGACAATTTCCGTAATTTCTTGGGTAATTGCACTCTGACGAGCTTTGTTAAATTCAATCTTGAGTTGTTCAAGCAAGTCTTTCGCGTTATTTGTGGCGTTATCCATCGCGTTACAACGCGCGGCTTGTTCACATACTTCGCTTTCTAATAACTTGCTATAAACGATTGTTTTGATATAAATTGGCACGATTTCTTCCACTAATGATTTTTCATCAGGTTCTAAGATTGGTGCGAATCCATTATCATCAGTCTCCACTTCGTGAAGTGGGAGAATCTTGAAGTCTTTTGGTATAAAAACCAAGGAGTTCTTGTATTCTGAATATATCAAGTGTATCTCGTGATATTTGCCCTTGATATACTCACTGGTTATTAATGAGATTAATGAATTAATGAGCGATGAGTTTTCAATAGAAGAATATTCTTCAAATCCTTCCACTTTAGTGAATTCACCACTTTCATAATGGGCAATGCCTTTGTTACCTAAGATAATAGCGTCATCTTTTTCCTTTAATGTGACATCCGCTAACTTGAAGATGTTGTTGTTATAAGAACCGCATAAACCTAATGTTGATGAAACGATAATGTATAAGTTCTTATCGGTATCGTTATTAGGGACATTAAAAGGAGTCTTTGCTTTTTTAGCAAAGGATAAAACAACATTAGTGGCATCCTCTAATTCTTTTGCATAGTCGCGATTACTCATCATTTTGTTTTTCCACTTCTTTAATTTAACCGTGGAAACGAGCTTCATCGCACTGGTGACTTTTAAAGCACCACTAACGGAACCTATTCTCTTTTTAATTTTGGTAACTTCTTGTGACATTATTTCTTATTAATTTCGAAGAAATCGTTAATTGCAGCATTAAGTGCTTTTTCGTTTTCTTCTGTAATTTCTTTCTTATCTTCAATATCTTTTAAGATATTTGGTTTGTTGTTTGACACATATTCAAATGCATCTTCGACAGTTTTGCTAACTTCTTCAATTGGAAGTTCGTCTAACTTATTTGTTTTAGCAAGGTATAAGCCAAAGACTTGTTTTGCTAAAGAACGAACTTTGTATTGTTCTTGTCTTAAGATACGAAGTAACACTTCACCATGTTTTAAGATTGCTAAGGTTGATTTATCTAAATCGCTTCCGAATTGAGAGAAGGATTTCATTTCTAAGAAACTTGCTAAATCAATCTTTAAACTTCTAGCAACTTGTTTAGTTGCTTTATATTGTGCTGCACCACCAACACGGGAGACAGATAAACCGCTATCGATAGCAGGTCTTTGTCCGGCGTTAAATGAATCTGTGGTCAAGAAGATTTGGCCATCAGTAATAGAAATGACGTTTGTTGGGATATAAGCGGAAATATCACCAGATTGTGTTTCAACAATTGGCAAGGCGGTAATTGATCCACCACCGAATTCATCGCTTAATTTACATGCACGTTCAAGTAAGCGTGAGTGTAAATAGAAGACATCACCTGGATAGGCTTCTCTACCTGGGCTACGTTTGAGTAATAAGGATAAAGCACGATAGGCAACAGCGTGTTTAGATAAATCATCATAGATGATTAAAACGTCTTTGCCTTGTTCCATCCACTCTTCTGCCATTGCGCATCCTGCATATGGAGCGACATAAAGCATTGGAGCTGGTTCACTAGCTGTTGCGGCCATGACTAATGTATATTCCATTGCGCCGTGTTCTTTGAGTTTGTCAACGATTTGGGCGACCGTGGAATTCTTTTGTCCGATAGCAACATAAATACAAAGGACGTTCTTTCCTTTTTGATTGATGATGGCATCGATAGCAATCGCGGTTTTACCAGTTTGTCTATCACCGATAATAAGTTCACGTTGTCCTCTACCGATTGGTGTCATCGCATCAATCGCTGTGATACCTGTTTCTAAAGGAGTATTAACGCTTTTACGAGTAATAACGCCTGGAGCGATTCTTTCAATAGGACGAGATTTCTTGGTTTTGATTTCTCCGAGTCCATCGATTGGTTGTCCTAAGGCATTAACGACACGGCCTAATAATTCATCCCCGACTGGAACTTCCATAACTTGTTTGGTGCGTTTCACTGTGTCGCCTTCTTTAATGAGAGTGTCATCTCCTAAAAGAACTGCGCCGACATGGCCTTCTTCTAAGTTCATGACCATACCATAAACATCGTTAGGGAATAAAAGAAGTTCACCTAACATGGCTTGGTCTAAACCATAGATTAAAGCAATGCCATCACCTACGGTGACAACTGTTCCGACATCGCTGGAATCAATCTTCGCGTGATAGTTCTTAATCTGCTCTTTTATAAGAGCGCTGATTTCATTCGCGTTAATTTTCATACTTGTACCCTCCTTATTTCAAAAGGTCTTTCTTCATCATTTCAATGTTGTGTTTGATAGAACCATCGTAAATGCGGTCTTTGATCACGACTTTCACACCACCAATTAAAGATGGGTCAATGACGTTTTTGAGTTCCACTTTACTGCCTTCTATCTTTGAAATTTTCTTTTCAATTTGGTCGATAACTGTTTGATCTAGTTTTAAGGTGCTATAGATAAGTCCTTCACTAACCCCACGATATTGATTGCAATAGCTATTAAAGCTATCGAATACATCGATGAGTAAATCTGTACGGTTATTTTCCATGATCACATCAATAAGCGCGACAATGTTTTTGTCGACACCTTTTAATGTCTTTTCGAGTATCTCTATTCTTTCTTCAAGAGAAATAAATGAACTTCCAAGGATCATGATAAAATCAGGATTTTCTAAGAAAATGCCTTTTAATGTCTTTACATCAGTTTGCCAAGAATCAATTTTGTTTTCTTCTAAGGCTAGCGAATATAAAGCTAAACCGTAACGTGAAGCGACGTTTTCCATAATTATTTATCCATATCCTTAATGAAGTTCTCTACGATACGAGCGTTATCTTTTTCATTAACTTCTCGTTTTAAAACTTCTTCTGAAGCCGCTAATGCGACAGAAACCATCTCTTGACGGATTTCTTCCTTAGCTTCTTCTTTACTTCTAGCGATATCTTCCTCCGCTAGTGATTTCATCTTGTTAATTTCGTTTCGTGTTTCTTCAATCATTGCGCGTGAGTTATTGTCCGCTGTTTCTTTCGCTTGAGCGATGATATTCGCAGCTTCTTTCTTGCTAGCAATAATTGCTTCTTCACTCTGTGAAGCGTTCTTTAAAGCTTCCGCTTTTGCTTCTTCTGCTTGTCTAATATTGTCTTCGATATAATCAGAACGTTTTTTAAGCATTTTACGAACTGGCTTATAGGCGACAAAGAAGATGACAAGAATCATCACAACGAGGGCACCGAGTTGGCATACGAAAGACACCCAATTAGGTATTAGGTTCTTTTGAATATATTCACCGACATCGATTGACGCTAGACTGACTAGGTTAAACATGTGCTACCTCCTTTGTTAAATGTTTACTTTGCGACGAAGATAAGCAAGATTGCGATTAACAATGCGTAAATAGCGGTTGTTTCAACTAAGGAACAGCCAAGAATCATTGTTGTACGTAATTTGCTATAGACATCTGGATTGCGGGCAATACCATCGACTGCGTGGCTGACGACAAGTCCTTCACCGATAGCACTTGGCATAACGGCTAACATGGTAATGGCAATGGCTAAGAATTTCATAGCTTCTGCTGTCATAATTTATTCTCCTTTCTTTTAAGATTTTTAATCGAGATATTCCTCTGGTGCTTCTTGACCTACATATATGGTTGTGAGAGACAAGAAAACTGTTGTCTGAATGAAACCGGAGAAGAGGTCGAAGTATAGATGCAAGATCCAGGCGACAAATGGAGCGAAGAATACTTCGTTCCAACTTCCCATCGATGCCTCGAGACTTGCAAACACCGCTGCGGATAAGTTTTGTAAGCCAAAATAAACGATGTTCATAATGACAAATCCTGATAACGCATTACCGAATAAACGGAGCGTTAAGGATAATAATGGAGCCCACATAGAGATGAGATTAATTGGTAAGAATAATGGGAGTGGCTCCACATAGCGTTTGAAGTAACGGATTTTGTTATATTTAATCGCGGTGGCATGTATCAAGATGAAGGTCGATAAACCTAATGATAATGGGACACTTAATGTAGTCATTGGAGATGGGAGTCCTGTAAGGCCAAAGATAAAGGCTAAGAATAGATAAACACCGATAGCCATTAAATAACCACCGAGCATTCTAAATCTCTTGCCTAATAAACCTTCAGCGAAGTTTTCAAAGAAAGTAACTCCGATTTCCGCAACCAAAAGCATTCCTTTTGGCTTCTTCAAAGGATTATGAAAATGGGCCCTGATGCCAATGTAGATAGCCAAAATGATCATGATTAACATCACAAGCATTGAGGTAAAAACACCACCAGCTAACTCTGTTGATTTTAATTGAGCAACAATGTCCATTACTTCTCCTTTCTGACTAAGATTAGGTGAACGATTAGCGGAATGAAGTATGCACCCGCAACCGCGAAAATATTAAAGGCGTGAAAGCCCTTACCGTAATAAAGCCAACCAACTAGGAATAATACACCAGCGATAAGAACCATCTTCACTGCAATCACCACTATGGTAAGCACTAAAGATTGTTTGGCTTTTTCTTCGTTGTTACATAGTCCGAGGACTATATAAATAATAATTGATAATAATCCTCCTAAAGCGATTCCTTGAGGAATCTCCATAAGAGAGAAAAAGAAGAATGGTACGCACAAAATTACTAATCCAGCAACAACAATTGTGGACCACAAAGCGACTTGATACTCAAGCCTCAACTGTCTGTACCATTCTTTCATAGAAACTATTTAACTTTGATGTATTTGAAGTTTGTAACTAAAGCGATACCATCTTTGCATTTTAATTGAACTTCACCATTAATTAATGGTCTGATGTATTGACGGAATGTTTCATCCATTCTTGTGACGTCTTTCATCATAGATTGTGGGATTAAGCTAACAGCGTTAGCAACCTTGGATAAGTCTTCGAGTTCGAAGGAAATCATATAAGGTTTGTTGCTTGTTCTCTTAAAGACAATCATCTTACCGGTTTCACCGTTTAATGCTGTTCTGACAGCGATTTCACCTGTCTTGATAGCTTCTTCACGGTCGACTTTGGAAATGAACACTGGGCATGCACGTTGTGTGAGTGATAATTCAACTGCACGTGTAGGTAAGTTCAATTTGTCTTCGACAATGTGGCATAATTCTGTGGCAGCACCACCTAATTGTGCGTGTCCGAATCCGTCAACGCGGACATTGCTCATGTCACGTGGGATTTGTAAACCTTCGGAGATACAGATCATTGCATAGCCTTCACGTTCATAAACCGCTTTGACATCCGCTAAGAATTGATCTAAGTCGAATTTGTTTTCTGGTAAGTAGAATAAGTGTGGTCTGTTGCCTTCTGGTAACACGTCTGGTGCAGCTGTTAACCAGCCAGCATCACGACCCATAATTTCCACGATGTGGACTTTACCAACTTTGAAGCAGCAAGCATCTTTGATTAATGCGTTGACTGTGTTGATAACGAATTTAGCACAGCTTGGGAAACCCAAGGAGTGGTCTGTTGCGGCTAAGTCATTGTCAATTGTTTTTGGGACACCAACGACAACGATGTCTAAGCCTAATTGTTTGACGAGTAATGATAACTTATAGCAAGTATCCATTGAGTCGTTACCACCATTGACGAAAACGTATTTGATTTCGTGTTTTTGTAAGTTCTCAATAATCTTTGCGTAGATTGGATCATTAATGTCCTTAGGTAGTTTTCTTCTTGTAGTACCTAAGATGCTACCTGGTGTTTGAAGTAACAATTCAATTTGTTCTTCATCTTCTAAACCGACGTCGATTAAATCGTCATCGATAAGACCTTCGATTCCGTGAACGGAACCATAGATGTGTGTGATTTCTTCAGGATGTCTTTTTGCTTCCTTAATTGCACCATAAAAAGATGTGTTAATGACGGAAGTTGGTCCACCTGATTGGATATAAACCATGTTTTTCATATTTGAAAGGGCTCCTTTTTTATACCGAAATAATTATCTCAATATTCTTTTGAATATTCAATAAAAACAGGCCGAACCAGATTTTCCCTCATTTTTAGACAACAAAAAAGTGTTTAGAAATAATAACCTACTATAATGTATTTTTGTTGTTAAAAAATGACAGCTATTTTTTGTGACATTTTGGGTGGTCAGTAAAGAGATTTCATCTATTTAAATATAATATTCATTTTTTGTTTGATATAATATCAAGGGTATCGTAAAATCTATATGCTCAATTGAAAGGAGAACTATATGTCATTCAATGTTACTTTTAATAAGGAAACAAAAACTTACGACAAGCCAATTACAGTTCTAGAAGTTGTTGGAAATGATAAGGATATTATTTGTGCATACGTTAATAGACGTGTTCGTGAATTAACATATGTCTTAGATAAGGATTCCGAAGTTGTTCCACTAACATGTAAAGATCGTGATGCCAAACCATCATACGAAGCATCCCTTCGTTTCTTAGTGGCTATGGCTATGCACAATATCAGACCAGACCTTGAAATCCGTTTCTCTTACAACATTTCTCGTTCTATCTTCATGCAAATCTTAACACCAAATATGCATAGTAATATGCAAATGGTTAGAGACCTCGAAGAAGAAATGAAGAAAATCGTTGCTGCGGACTTACCATTAGTAAGAAACATCGTCAATAAAGAAGAAGCCGCTAAGATTTTCGCAAAAGAAGGCTTTGAAGACAAAGTGAAAATCTTACAATACCGTCCTGAAAAGACTGCTCACATTTACACATGTGGCAACTACAAGAACTATATGTACAACCGTATGGTTCCATCCACAGGCTATATTACAAAATGGAACCTCAAGTTCTATCACCCAGGTATCATCATTCAATATCCACGTCCAGAAGTCGGTGGCGTAATCCCACCATTCGAAGATGCTCCAACATTTGGTAAGACACTTAAAACAGCTCACCAATGGGCAAAATCAACTGGATGCGATACCATTTATGGTATTAACAAGAGAATTGAAACAGATGGTCCAATCGATTTCATTACTCTTTGTGAACAAAAACACAACCGTCAACTTTGTGAATTAGGACAAATGATTGAAGAAGACAAAGAAAACATCCGTTTAATTTGTATCGCTGGTCCTTCTTCCTCTGGTAAGACAACATTCGCTAACAGATTAAGAATTGAACTCTTATCCCGTGGCTTAAATCCAATCCGTATTTCTATGGATGATTACTACTTGCCAAGAGATCAAGCACCAAAAGATGAAGATGGCAATCCAGACTTAGAAGACGTCAATGCGTTAGATATCAAATTATTTAACGAAAATATGGCGGACCTCATCGCTGGTGAAACAGTTCAACTTCCTAAGTTTGATTTCAAACTTGGACACCGTGTTCCAGGCAGAACATTAACCATTCCAAATGATCAACCAATCATTATCGAAGGTATTCATGCCTTGAATGAAAAGATGACTTCCTCAATTCCAAGTCACCAAAAATTCAAAATCTTCATTGCTCCACAAGCTCAAGTCAATATCGATGATCACAACCCATTATCCTTAACAGACTTACGTTTATTAAGAAGAATTATCCGTGACTATCGTACACGTAATGCTTCCGCAGTCGACACAATGAGTATGTGGGCCAGTGTTCGTAGAGGTGAATTCAAATCCATCTACAATACACAAGAAGGCGCTAACTACGTTTACAATTCCTTCTCTGCATTCGAATTATGTGCGGAAAAGAAATACGCAATGCCATTACTTGAAAGTATTGATACAGAAAACGAATACTTCCCAGTCGCTGAAAGATTAATCAGAATGCTCAAATTCTTCGATGATCTTCCAGATGAATGGGTCCCATGCAACTCCATCATTCGTGAATTTATCGGTGGCAGCTGCTACGAAGACTAATCGTTAAGTTAAAACAAAAAAAGTGCAACGCGAGTTGCACTTTTATTTTACTTGTAAAATAATTACTTTCTATTTGCTTGCCATTGTTTGAAAGAATTAACTTCTCTTTTATGGATATTAACGAGTTGTGCGTAATAGACACTTCTCATATCTAAATATCTCTTCATTTGTTCTTCACTCATATTTTTAGCAAATAGAGATAAGAAGACTTTTTCCAAACGGAAGAATGATTCATATAAAGATAATAAGGTGATGAAGAAGAAGTATTCTTTATTGGAATAAATAAGCATTGGAGTGCTATGGATAATCTCACTAGACATCTCATAACGGTTTGAATACATAGATAATTCAGCGAGTTTTTCTAAGCCATCTCTAAAGTTGAGTTTGAATTTCTCATCTTCTTTGACGCCTGGAATTTCGTATAACCAGCCATATTCGATGTATTTTTTGATGTCCTTACTCTTTAAATCAAGAGCACGCATTTCTTCCTTCATGTCGTTAAAAATACGTGTTCCTTTCTCATCTGAGGTATCACCGTTTTTGAAAACGATACCGTATTGCATATGGATGAGATAGCGGTTGATGAGTGGATCTTTATATTTATCGAGTAATAAAAGAGTACATTCACATTCATGAAGTGTTCTCCAGTTAGAGAAAGCTTCAGTCTCATAACCCTCAGTGATGAGTTGTAAAATGCAACGAGAAATAGACACTGATTTGATGAGCAAATCGGTGATAAGTGTTTGCTTTGGGTCATTCTTTTGGTAGGTTGATAAGATGTTAAGCATGAAGTTCAAGTAAAGGTTCAAAGAAGAAACCGGTGGAATGAACTTATTTGCGAGCTTTCTTTCGGAGTGGTTGAACATCGCTAAAGAAAGGTACTTATCACTAACTACAGAAGCGATCGATGTGATGTATTTTTCATCCGCACCCATCTTGGCAATTTCCTCTGCTGGTTTGCCATGAGTTGTGTAGGTGTATTCACCTACACAATAGTAAATGATTTCGAATGGATTAACGTTTCCAAAGCGTGGGAAAAGTCCGCTCTCGATGAGGCTTTGAATGCCTTCGTTAGCGGTTGTATAGATTTGATAGACAACATCTTTATTTAATGAGTCAGAAATACTGAGATTATTGATGACTCCATCGAACTGTTGTCTGTTGAAAATAGTAAAGTTTGCCATACTATTTCACCTCCTGACATAGGTAGGTTAACCTATTATTTGAATTTTCTCGTCGCTTCGACAGCTTTTAACCAACCAGAATACTTCTGATTGATGACTTCAGTGGACATCTGTGGTTTGAAAATCGCTTGGTATGAATGGATGGATTTAATTTCCGCAAGATCTTTATAGAATCCACTGGCTAAACCGGCTAGGTAAGCAACACCTAATGCGGTTGTTTCTAAACATGTTGGAAGCATGATGTCAGTCTTTAAAATATCAGATTGGAATTGCATCAAGAGTTTGTTCTTTGTTGCACCTCCATCAACCTTGAGGTTCTTTAACGAACCACTGGTTTCTTCTTTCATAATTTCAAAGACGTCTTTGCATTGATATGCAATGGCTTCTAAACACGCTCTAATGAAATGGTTCTTTGTGGTACCACGGGTAATGCCAAAGGCAGAACCTCTTGCATCATCATCCCAGTATGGAGTACCTAAACCGACGAATGCTGGTACAAAGTACATACCATTTGTATCTTTAACTTCTGCAGCGAATTTTTCGCTCTCAGCAGCGTCATGAAGCATTCTCATTTGATCTCTTAACCATTGCACGACCGCGCCACCCACGAATACTGAACCTTCAAGGGCGTAGGTGACTTTGTCACCAATTTGCCATGCTACTGTGGTTAATAAACCATTTTTTGATAAGACTGGTTGGCTACCAGTATTGAGTAACATAAAGCAACCTGTGCCATATGTGTTTTTACTTTCACCTTCTTCGAAACATGTTTGTCCGAATAAAGCAGCTTGTTGGTCACCAGCCACACCACAAATCTTCACTTTGTTGGAGAAGAAGCTAGCGACACCGTATTGATAAGATGATGGGCAAACCTTTGGTAACATTGCTTTTGGAACGTTAAAGAGTTTGAGTAATTCATCATCCCATTTATTTGTGTTGATGTTATATAACATTGTTCTACTGGCGTTTGTCGCATCAGTAGCGTGAACTTTTCCTTTGGTCATCTTATAGATGAGCCAGGAGTCCACTGTACCGAATAATAGTTCACCATTCTCAGCGCGTTTTTGTCCATTTGGAACGTGGTCCAAAATGAATCTAATCTTGCTTGCGGAGAAGTATGGATTGATGAGTAATCCGGTTTTCTTATGAATCAATTCTTTCTTGTCCTCGTAACGGTCGCAGATGTCCGCGGACTGACGTGATTGCCACACAACTGCGTGATAAACTGGTAAACCAGTTTTTTTGTCCCACACAATTGAGGTTTCTCTTTGGTTGGTGATTCCGATGGAATCCACACTATCCATTGTGACGTTAGCCTTAACTAAGACTTCGTTAACAACATCGATGACGGAAACCCAGATGCCTAATGCATCTAGTTCCACCCATCCTCTATGAGGAAATAAGCATTCGATTTCTCTTTGAGCGATAGAACAAATATGTCCATCATAATCAAAGAGAATCGCGCGGCTTGATGTGGTACCTTGGTCGATAGAAAGAATGTACTTTTTCATATTAATTTCCTTTCGTACGGAAGAGTTTTTCTATATCTTCAATTTCCTTTGGAATTCCTGCGGATAATACTTCGGAAGAGTTTTCGTGGATGAGGACATCATCTTCGATACGAACACCGATTCCGAGGTCGGCAAAGTATAAGCCTGGTTCAACAGTAATAACATTGCCTTCTTCTAATGGTTTTTCTCTATTAGAAGCATCGTGAGTGTCTAAACCTAAATGGTGAGAGACATTATGGAAGTAGACTTTTCTGATATCGTCTTCTTCATCTAAAAGTTCTAAACGGACACATTCATTCTTTAAGAATGTTTTTGCGTATTCTTGCAAGTCAGCGATTGTTAAGCCTGCGTGTGCGTATTCAATAACCGCTTTGTTGCAGTTTAAGACTGCCTCATAGATTTTCTTCATGTTTCCGGTAAAAACACCATCGACTGGGAAAGTACGGGAAATATCGGCGCAATAACCATTGCTCTTATAGCCGAGATCGAAGAGGATTAATTCACCACTTCTCACTGCGCAGTTTTGTGTTGGGTAATGTAAGCAAGTAGCGTTCTTACCTGCCGCAACAATTGTTGGGAAGGCGAGTTTGCTTCTGTTTTGGCTTCTACCGAAGAATTCGAATTCATCAGCGAGTTCATATTCCATTAAACCTGGACGTAATGAGAGGATTAACTTGTTAATACCTAAATTAGTCGCCGCGATTGCGTCTCTAATTTGTTCAATCTCAAATGGTGATTTCACCATTCTTAAAGATGTGATGAATGGTTTGATATCAAGTGTTGAGAGTTGAGGATATTTCGCTTCGAGTTCATCGCGTAAGATGATTGTGCTTTGAGCATCGGAGATTTTAATCTCTGGTGTTAAGTCTAAGTATAATGTAGCGATAGAACCATATTGGTTATTGGAATTGGTTAAAGCAAGATCAAGCATATTTGCGAAGTTATCGCTGCTATAGACATTGGCTAAGCCACTTAATTGTTCGGCTTCATCAAATGTAAGTCTTCTGCCTGTCCATTTCTCTTTAACTTCGTTATATTCATCAATGAATAAGTAAGCTTTCTTTTCACCTAAGCCTTTTACAAGCATAAGAACACTATGTTCTTGAGAGATGTTTGTAAGATAGAAGAATGAATTATTCACCACGAATGGATACGTTTCATCTTCACTTGCGATTTTACTAACACCAGAAAAGATAACGGCGACGGAATTTTCTTTCATCATCGCGAAGAGATTTTCTCTTCTTCTTTCTAATTCATTCATACACTATTTCTCCTTTTTGATAGCTTCCACGGCTGGAAGGATTTCATTGAGAACAACTTGTTCAACCTTACCATTATCAACAAGGACTGTGTTTTCACTTACCAAAGGTAATTTGGCTAAGATATCAAACTTCATTTCTTTAGCAAAGTCTTCTAAGTGAGATTCACCAAAGAGTTTGATTTGTTTACCACAGTCTGGGCAGACAAGGTAAGACATGTTTTCAATAACACCTAAGACTTTGATGTTCATCATGTTGGCCATCTTAATAGCCTTTGTGACGATTAAACTCACTAAGTCTTGTGGTGATGTAACGATGATTAAATCATCGACTGGTAATTGTTGAAAAACTGTTAAAGCGACATCTCCAGTTCCTGGAGGCATATCGATTAATAAATAATCTAATTCTTCCCAAAGGACATCTTCGTAAAATTGTTTGATAAGTCCACCGAGAAGTGGTCCTCTCCAAACTATTGGATCGGAATCATTTTCTAATAAACAGTTCGCGGAAATGAGTTTGATACCACCATTACTGATTAATGGATAAATCAAG
>JAEEGH010009483.1_pt1 | contig 22694 bp, 11 predicted proteins | sample 9134181 | NCBI WGS metagenome assembly JAEEGH01 (sample SAMN16246544, study PRJNA631951) | gut metagenome | biome: gut microbiome; feature: rumen; material: DP-attached | host: Bos | place: Iran: Karaj | collected 2018-10
GCTCGACGGCGGGTTCGACCTCTCGCGCCACACCGGGCGCGGCGAGCAGTGCATCCGCAACGGCGTCGTGCTCGAGGCGCTCGCCGACCGCTACGCCATCGCCCGCGACGAGGTCGCGCTCGACCTCGCGAGCGGCCTCGCGAGCTCGCTGCTCGGGCAGTGCCACTACTTCAACTACCGGCACGAGTTCATGGGCCACGTCCACTCGTCCGTCTGGGTCGCCATCGGCCTCGCCAAGCTCTCGCGCTTCACCAAGGACGACCGCCAGCTCAAGGCCGCCAAGGGCATCTACGACTACGCCCGCTCCCTTTCCTCCTCCTTCGGCTGGGTTCCCGAATACGCGCAGTGGCACCCGATGACCGAAGAGCACTGCGAAACCTGCTGCCTCAAGGACATGATCGTATGCGCCCGCGAACTCGTGCGGTGCGGCTACCCGGAATACTGGAACGACATCAACCTCTTCGCCCGCAACCAGCTCGTTGAAAACCAGATAGACAGCGCCACCTACGTGGTGTGCGACAACGAGACGCCGGACGACCACGAGCGCGGCATCACCTACCATGACATCGACAAGCGCATGATCGGCGGCTTCACGGGCGGCTCGCTGCCGAACAGCATCTCGATCAGCAAGTTCAGGTCAATCGCAGGCTGCTGCGGTGGCACTGCGCCCCAGGCCATGCAGGTGGTCTGGGAAGACAGTGTGACCCGCGAGAAGGACGGCTGGGTGGTGAACGTGCCGCTCGACCGCGATGCGGCGGCCTGGACGCTCACCTCGGCCTATCCCGACGAAGGGCGCATGGCGCTGAAGCTGAAACGCGGTGGCGTTGCCGGATTCCGCCACTATGCGTGGATGGGACGCGCCCCGCACGGGTTCGTCGATGGCAAGGAAGTCGCGTTGGAAGAGAAGGGGGGCGTCCTCTGGTTCCCGCGCCTCAAGGCGGGGCAGACGGCGGAGCTGCGCCACGTCGTGCGCACCGTCACCAAGGCGGAGATTGCGGCAGGCAAGACATATAAGGCGGTCTGGCGCGGGCCGGATGTAATCGACATCCTCCCGCATGGTGAACACCTGCACCTCTTCCAGCGTGATCTGGCGAAAAAGCCCTATCTGCCGAAGCCGAGCGACGTCACCTCCGCCACCGCCTCCAATTACGGCCCCACCCAGCAGAAAAAGTAGCGCGATATGGCATAATGAAGAAGTTTTCTGTGTAATGCAACGTAACGAGACATCGTCAATGCTTGTGGGCGAAATCCCAATTACCTTGGTGCGCAAACGCATCAAGCACATGCACCTTTACGTGAAGTCGCCAGACGGGCGGGTTCTCGTCACCGCCCCAAAGTCGTCAAGCGACAAGAAAGTTTCGGAGTTCGTGCAGGAGAACACGGAATGGATTGCACGAAACCGCGAAAAGGTGTGCCGCCGGGCTAGGGTGGCCCAACTTGAATATGTTTCGGGGGAGACGCACTATCTTTGGGGCAAACCGCTTTCCCTGAGAGTGATTGAAGTTGCAGAATGGGGTGGCGTTATCTTATCCGGAAGCGAACTGCTGATGTTTGTGCCGGAAACGAGCACGGCCAAAGAGCGCAAGGCATTTTTGGCGGAATGGTATCGGGATCAGCTCGCCGCCGCCATTGCCGAAGACATGCCTGTGTTTGAACGCCTGACGGGGTTGAGGTGCTCAAGCTGGCAAATCCGCGACATGATTCGCCTGTGGGGGAGCTGCTCGCCAAGAAGGGCGAGTATTAGGCTGAACCTTCAACTGGTTAAAAGGGAAAGGGTCGCGCTGCGCTATATTATCCTGCATGAGCTATGCCACTTGAAGATCCGCGGCCACGGCAAGGATTTCAAGGCAATGCTTGACAGGTATATGCCGGACTGGCGCGATGTGAGAAAGAGCCTCAACGAAGTCTCGCTTCCTTAAACCACCCACCCTCAAGCAGCCTCTTTGGGGCTGTGTCCGATGACAATTAGACAGACTATTTACTTATCAGTGTCGGCGCGGTAGCACCTAAAAACTCTGTGTCTTTGTGTCTCTGTGTGAGCAAATAACCGGACAGCCTTTTGGGGGGCTGTGTCGGCATTGGGGGCGTTGCGCTAGCGGTTGCCCTTTTCGGCGAAGGCGGCCTTGTCGGCGAGTGAGACATGTCCGTCCACCATGCCGTTGTCAAGGGCGTCGCGCTTGCGCGCCTCAAGGTCGCGGAAGAGTCGGCGGATGTCCAGGATCGAGCCGATCGTGAACCAGACGGTTGTGCCGATGCCCAGGACGAACGGCACCGCCAGCGTGATTACAAAGAAGTACTGGCTCCACTCGCGGACTCCCCAGTGGAATGCCTTGCTGGCCACGTATGCGCCAATGAAGGCGAAGAGGAACTTGTAGAAGATGGTGTAGAAGAAGACGAACCACGTGATGATCTTGTCGCCGCGCGAATACTCGGGGGTGATGGAGACGAAGTGGTTGAGGAGTGTCTTCCAGGTCCACTTGGTGTGGATGTCCTTCTTCTCGTCGGCGCCGGCCCACTGGCCGCGGTGGAGGAGTCGCTCCAGGTTGAACGGCTCGCGGCAGGTGGCGAGCGAGACGCCGAAGTAGAGGATGTAGGCGGCGATGTCGGCGATGAAGCCGATCTCGGTGGAGTTGATGGGGAACTTCACCGGCCAGAGTTCGTCGCTGACGCGCCAGTCGATCCAGGGGTTGAAGGGGGAGGAGACGACTTCCAGGAAGTGGCGGAAGCCGACATCCCATCCCTGCGTGACGAGCCAGGGATAGACGCCCGTCTGCCAGTTGCGCTGGACGAGGAGCCCGATGAGCGCCAGCAGGCCGCCGGCCGCGAGCGCGGCGTATGCGCCGGCCGCTGTGCCGCGCCGCCAATAGAGTCCGCCGGTGACCACCACGCCGGCGCCGGCGATCCAGATCGAGCAGGCGATGGAGACGAACATGTTGATGTAGTCCATCTGCGCCAGGAAGTAGGAGCCGCACCAGAAGATGACGCCCATCAGCACCACGACCGATTTGAACATCAGGAGGTGCGTTTTCTGCGATGGCGGTTTTTTGAAGAAGGGCAGGATGAAGTCCTGCACCCACGTGTTGGAGGAGTCGAAGATGCGGGTGTCGTCGGTGGAGACGACGAGAAGGATGCAGAGCATGACCAGCATGGCGGTGAGCCAGCGCGGGAAGAAGTTGCGTATGACCATCGGCAGCATCTGCTGCATGTAGGTCGTGCGGTAGCCCTGGAAGAGCTTGTTCGCCTCCTCGGCGCTGTCCATGTTCTCCAGGTATGTCTCATGCACGGCATTCAAATAGGGCGTGTCGAGGTTGGCGGCGCGGGAGAGGGGCGGATCGACGCCGATTTCGTGGCGCTGGACCGGGAGTTCGGCCAGGCGTTTGCCCACGGCGTAGACGAGGTTGTGGTCGGGCGAGAGTTCGTCGGAAACGCGGACGGAGAGTTCCTGCCGGATCTGGTGGGCCTCGTTGGCGAAGTTCTTGTGGTTCATCACGGCGAGGAGCGCCAGGACGAAGAGGATTGGGAGGAGGGCGGAGAAGCCGTTGCCGAAGTTGCCGGTGATGCCGGCCATTTTCTGCTCGTGCGGGGAGCGGGCGACGGTGCCATAGCCGTTGCCGACCCAGGCGCCGCCGAAGATGCGGTGGAAGACCGTCACGACGAGGGCGAAGAGGTTGAAGTCGCGCAATTCGGAAATGTCGTAGGGGTTCATGAAGCTCTCGCCGGGAACGCGGTCGGCCATCACGGCCGATATCTCGTGCGTCCACGAGAACTCGGTGAAGATGTAGACGCACATGATCACGAAGATGGGATAGGCGACAAGCCCCTGGACGGCGTCGGTTACGAGCAGGGAGATGCGGCCGCCGCAGAGGATGAAGAAGACGGCGATGCAGAGGCATCCGGCCAGCATGAAGGGGAAGGTGGGGACGGTGTGGCCGAAGAGGTCGAAGCGATGCGGTATGCCGAGGAGGTAGATGAGGAAGCGGACGGCCACGGCGGGGCCGATGCAGTTGGCGAGGGCGTCGGCTGTGCCGCGCAGGATGGCGGCGAGGCGGCGGACCCCGCGGCTGTAACGCATCTCCAGGAACTGTCCGCAGCTCATGGCGCGCGTCTCGCGGAAGCGGTAGCTGATCCATCCGAAAAGCCCCATGACGATGGTCATGGGCAGCAATATCTGGTTCCAATAGTTCATCGCGTAGCCGGTGTGGTAGTGGACCTCGGCATTTCCGACGAAAGTGACAACGGAGAGTCCACCCATCATTCCTCCGGAAAGGAGGACGTAGCGTCCGGCGCAGCGTCCGGCGACGAGGAAGTCAGTCACGCTTCTGACGTAGCGGCGGCAGCGCCATGCGGCAACACAAACACCAAGGACAGGGAGGATGATAATAAGAAGATGATACCAGGAAAACATAGTCTTTCTATTCTACCAAAATTTGCAGCGCCATACTGAATCCTGTCAATCCTGTCCGAAAAAAAAACTTGACGGCAATGCGGTGATGTGGTAGAATTATTGTGTTTTATTTTCAATGTGCCATTGTCGGGCGCATCATCAACAGGAGAACAACTCAACTAGCTAACTAACTCCCATACAACAGATTTTGCTTTCTGCATAAAGTCGTTTCTGTCGAATCCTTGGAAAATTCATACGGGCGACACGATGCAAGAAGTGCGCACATAATGTGTGCCTCTTTTCGTGTTTCCGTATAGGGCAATTCCAAGGAGCCTGACAGAAGGACATGAGGAGAGGCCGCAATTTTTACATGGGGTCGCTTCCAATGCGGGGAGCCTCACAAACCCACAAGGAACACCCCAATGAAGAAGACAAAGAACGTCCAACAGGACACCCCCCGCCAGCATTCGCGGCACTTCGGCTGGAAGCCAGGCGGGAAGCGGAGAATAAAAGTCGCGGCACTTGTAGTTGCCGCGCTTGCGGCGGCGCTTGGCCTCGTCTGGCTGATTGCGCCAGAAGACAAACAGCCACAGGCGGACGAACCATTGGCTGAAGTCGATGCGGAGGGTAGGGTGTCTCTGGCAGACGATGGTGTTGTGGAAGAAAACGCGGAAACGAATGGTCTGCCAGACGAGGAGCAGGCGGGACAAGTCGCTGAAACGGCGACAACGCCTCTTGGCGAAGGTGTTACCGAATCCACGGCGGTGGTTGCCGTTGTTCAGGACGATGGGGAGTATGCAGAAGTCGTGCGCGAGAGCGCTTCCGCAAAAGCGGACAGTCGAGCCGACTCAGACTCACAGGACTCGTCATCTTCCAATGACGAATGGCCGTTGCCGGAAAAGAGCCGATATCTTGGCGAGACCCTCGACTACCGCGTCGTGGAATTGCCGCCAACGGAGAAGGGTGGCAAGCCCGGCGAACTGCGCGAATGGCTTATCAAGCCAGACGAGGGCTATACGGCGCACATCGAAGAGGAGTATCGTCCTGACGAGGAGGGCGAGCTCCAGGTTGTCGATGCGAAGGAATACGTTGCCAACCAAGTGCTGCTGACATTGGATGGTGAAACGGATTTTGATGCGTTTAGGAATACACTTGAAAAGTCCGGTGCAATTGTGAAGCTCCCGCTGATGGAGTTGGAGAAGGGGGCAAAGATTGTCGCTGTCATGCTACCGGATGCTTCATTTGATGCAGTTGAGGCTTTGAACGAAGCGATTGTCGCCTACGACGCAAGGCTTGAACCCGAACGCGATTTGATAGCGCACATTGACCGCACTCCGAATGACACGCGCTATTCCTCCCTGTGGGGGATGACGAAAATCCAGGCGCCAGAGGCCTGGAATACGCGGACCGACGCCTCGTCGGTCGTTGTGGCAGTCCTTGATACGGGCGTGAACTATACGCATGAGGATCTTGCCGCGAACATGTGGGTGAATCCATCGCAAGGAACTTTCTCCGGGGTTTCAGGTGACCGCTATGGAATCCGAAGCATTGGCGGCGTTCTTTCTGGGGATCCTAGGGACGATCACAGCCACGGGTCGAACTGCGCTGGCATTATTGGTGCCGTCGGCAACAACTCGAAGGGAGTCGTCGGAGTTGCCTGGACAACGAAAATCATGGCATTGAAGTGGTTGAACGCAAGCGGCGGCGGCGCCCTTACTGACTTGCTCAATTGCCTCAACTATGCGCGGACAAAGGGGGCAAACATTGTAAGTTGTAGTTTCTGGTACGACTATTCTGCCTCTTTGTACAATGCGTATGCCGCATTGAGGACAAGCGGCATTATAGCGGTTTGCTCCGCAGGGAATGACGCAAAGAACACGGACGTCTATCCCCAATACCCATCCTGCCTCAATCTTGACAACGTTGTTTCTGTAGCGGCGACCACATCGGCAGACTCTCTTGCATCATTCAGCAACTTCGGGGCCGCTTCTGTGGACATCGCGGCTCCGGGCTACAGCATATACTCATGCGGGTATGCGTCTTCAACTGCCTACACGACTATGAGCGGCACCTCCCAGGCGGCTCCGCATGTTGCCGGTGCGCTAGCCCTTCTCAAGGCGCAATATCCATCCTACACATACCTTCAACTAATCCAAAAGCTGTATGCCGGCGGAGATTCAGTTGCCGAACTCTCCGGCAAGTGCACGACAGGCAAACGACTGAACATCTATAAGGCACTTTCCAGTCCGACGCCTTCGGCGCCGACGCCTTCGGCGACCCGTGGCGCATATTCGGATAGGGTGGTCGTTTCCTGGTCTTCCGTCTCCGGCGCGTCGTATTATCGTGTGTATCGTGCCACTTCCTCAACTGGCACGAAGACGGCGCTTGGCAGCTGGCAGACTGGAACCTCCTACGCGGACACGTCCGTTACCGCCAATACGACTTACTACTACTGGGTTTGCGCCGCCACTTCCTCTTCAGGTGCTAACCAGTCCACATTCGGCTCATATGCGACGGGGTATGCGCAGCCGGCGACGGGCGATAGCTGGGATCCGGGCGACAACACGGCGAGCGGCGGCACGACGATTACGCCTTCAACAAGCCGCCAGACACATGGGACGCATACTTTGAACGGCGCCGATCTCTACGATTTCTTTAAGGTTTCCATGACGGCGGGCACGACATACACGTTTGAGACAACTGGCTTACTGGACACATACGGCGAACTGTTCAACTCGACTTCGACGAATTCATCCTACCGCGTCGCCTACAATGACGATGGCGGGACGAACACGAATTTCAGGATTCAATACACGCCGACAGCTTCCGGGACATATTACCTGCGCGTCCGCGCCTACTCCGTGGGGAACTCCGGCTCATACACGCTGGCATACCAGCGCTCTGCCGCAAGAGACAGCTGGGACCCCACCGATGACAACGCGAGTGGTGGCACATTGATTATGCCAACGACAACAATTCAGACGCACGGCCCGCATACGCTTTCCTCGGATGACAGCTACGACTTCTTCCGCATCTCAATGACGGCGGGAAGGAAATACACGTTTGAATCGACGGGTTCCTACGACATTTACGGCGAATTGTTCAGTTCAACATCTACAAATGCCTCCTATCGCGTAGCATACGATGACGATGGCGGAGATTCGCTGAATTTCAAATTGGAATACACGCCGACGACATCGCAAACGTATTATCTGCGGGTTCGCCGGTTTTCCGTTGGCACGGACGGATCGTATTCGCTAAAATACTCGTATATCCAGAATGTCCAAAACGATATTGGATTCTGCAATTACGGCGGCTGGCCGGCACCGGCTTTCCTCACGGCCTCGACAAATGCCATGTCGGCGACAACTACGTTCTACACGAACCAAACCGTTTGGGTTTGCTTCCAGAGCGAATTGCTTGCGGGAACGCTCATGGACGGGCCCGTGACAAACTGCGCGAAGATTGTCAACAACGCGACCGGAGCTACCCGCTACACCTACCAGAGTATTTGGACATGTGGGTATGAATCTGGCTACTACAGCCCGGACACATTGCCAATTAGCGGATTGGAAGCAGGTTCCTATACGGCCCGCATCGCGCTCAACGAGGACTGGAACGGCAATCACAAGGCATCCGAGACCACCTACACAAACAATGTAAGGACAATTTCCTTCACGGTGGCCAACCCGCAGAAGACGCTATCCTCGATTGCGATTTCCGGTAATGCGGCCATAGTGTCAAAAGGGTCTGCTGACTACCGTTGCGTTGGCACATACTCCGATGGTTCAACGGCCGACGTATCGCCAACTTGGTCGATAACATCCGGTTCGACATACGCTTCCGTAAATTCGTCGGGGCGCGTCACCGCCGGGGACACGACAATAGACCGCTCAATAACGCTTCGGGCGACATTTGGAGGAAAGACGGCGACAAAAGTAATAACCGTGAGCGGGGTGGGCGCTGTTGCCGAAGACCCGTTCCCATCGGATGAACCCGTAACCAGTCAACTTGTTCCGAAAGTCGTCGAAGGACAGGTGTTCATTGACAATGTTGCGGCTGTCGCCGGCGATGTTCTTGCTGCATACGTTGGAACAGAATTCCGCCGAAAGGCAAGAATCGCAGCAAATGGCATGGTCAGAATAGCGATTCCTAGGCTCTCTGATCGTGAAACAATCTCCTTCAAGGTATGGGATGCAAGCGAGGGCGACAGCGGGATGGTTTACGATTGTGCCCAAACGCTGACATCAACCTCTACGCCAGAAGGTTCGCAGGATTCTCCATACCGCATTGACGCCGTATCTGGCGACGGGTTTGGCGAAGTGACGCTTCGGGAGGACATCGCCACGCCGATAATAGTGGAAGCTTCTGTCACTGTTGACGGCGTTCCTGCCGCAAACGGAGATATGCTGGCGGCTTTTTCAGGGACATCAATTGCTGGCAAGCAACCACTTCAGCGAAGTGGAAGTGGCAGTAGCGGCTCGGCAACCGATGCTGCCAGATGCCGCCTCCTGATGCGCTTTGCGCCGCCAAGAAGTCTCACCTTTAAGCTTTGGCGCAAGGACAACGGGCAGATTCTCGAATGTGCCGCTCCGCTTAATGTGAATTCAACGACACCTGTTGGGACGGCGGCGAATCCTTATCAAATCGCTTTTACGTCCGGGAACGACATGAACGTTCCTTGTAGGGTCTCTCTCGAAACTGGCTGGAATCTTGTGTCATTCAGCGTCCTCCCTGCTTCGCCAACCCCTGCCAATGTTTTTAGTGAAGTTGCGGGCAGTATCAGGTATGTAAATCCGGGAAACGTATCTTCCATTTGGTCACCTACGGACACTGGCAACGAAATTGGCATGCTTCAAATCGGCAAAGGTTATTGGGTTTTTGCCGATAGCGCTGCGGAATGGACAGTCGAAGGAACGGCGGAACCAGACAAGGTCATCTCGCTTTCTCCTGGCTGGAACTGCATTGGCTATACGTTGCCAAGGGCCGGAAGGTATGAGGATGTAATGCGGACGGCTTTGGCTTCGGGGAAGGTTCGGTATGTCATCAATGATCGAGGTCGATTTGCGGGGAGCGATTTCATGTCTCTTGCGCCAGGAAAGGGATACTGGCTCTATCTTGAACGTGGCTCGACCTACCAGCTTGTTTTTGACCAATCTGGAATGGCGTCCTCTAGTGCATACAGTCAAATGCTGTCTGACTTTGACGATGAGAGTTCCGATTTTGAGCAGCCGTTTGGACAGGAGGATAGTAGTGAACAAACTCCCAAGGTCATTGATGTTTTTAGAGTGACGCTTTTCGGAAAGCCGGCGGCATTCGGTGATGTTGTGGCCGCATATTACCGAGGCATTGACGACAATGGCGTGGACACAAACTACTTGGCTACTGTAAAGAAAATTGAGTCTGAAGACGGAACTTGCCGAATGGCATTGAACCATGGCTTCGGTAATTACTTTTTCCGTATCTGGAATGCCGCAAGTGGACTGGACAATCCGGAAATATTCGATGGGTCTAGTGACTATCGCGTAGGAAATACCACGCCTGTCGATTCTTACGAGTTGAATATCACCGGCAATGTGCCGACCTACGCCGTCACATACGACCTTGACGGCAAGGCGACGCGGACGGGCGGCGGCGCCCTGGTGCAGACAGTCTCGTTCGGCGGGGATGCCGTCGATCCGGTAATCTCCGTGAACGCCGGATGGCAGTTTGTCGATTGGGACATCGGCCGTCGGACGGATGTCCGCGCCCCGCTGGCAATCAAGGCCCTGTATGAAGAGGTCTCGGCACCCACCTACACCATCACATACGACCCAGGCGACTACGGTGCGGAATCACAGCAGACGGCCACGAAGACGCATGACGTCGCACTGACGCTGGCGGGCGCAATCTTCACCCGCGCGGGCTACTCCCAAACAGGCTGGTATCGGATCGACGATGACGGCGGAATTGCCGTCTGGAGAACCTACAGTCTTGCCGACTCCTACGGAGACAACGCCAATGCGACGTTCTACCCGTATTGGGAGGCGAACGAATATGCCGTCTCCTTTGACCGCAAAGGTGGCCAGGGCGGTCCAGATGACACGAATGCGACATACGCCGCCGCCATGCCGGCTATCACGCCGCCGACACGCGAGGGCCACACCTTCGGCGGCTACTTCGACGCGGAGAACGGCGGCGGGACGCAATACTACGATGCCAGCGGCGCCAGCGCCCATGTCTGGGACAAGGCTGGCACGGCAACGCTCTACGCCAAGTGGACGGTAAACTTCTACACGGTCACTTTCGACGCGGGGGAGGGGACTGGCGGATGGAGCAGCCCGCTAGACTACGGCGCGGAACTGTCGCCGCCCTCGGTGACGTGGACAGGCCACGAGTTCAAGCGCTGGATGCCCGATGTCCCGGCCACAGTCCCGGTTGGCGGCGGCACGTATGTCGCGCAATGGGACACTCTTAAGTTCTCCATCACCATTGACCCGAATGGCGGTGCGTTCGACGCCTCCGGCGGCACGGCCGCGACGACGGAGTTACTAGACTACGGTTCGGAAATCCTGGTGCCGACCGTCTCCCGCACGGGCTATGAGCTTACGGGCTGGTCTCCCGCGCTTCCGGCGACGGCTTCCGCCGACACAACATACGCCGCCCAGTGGAGTCCGCGTACCTACGGCGTCACCCTCGACGCGCGGGGCGGCAGCGGAGGCTCCCCGAATGTGACAGCCACATACGACGCGCCGATGCCGCCGATCACAGTCCCTGTCTCTTCGACCCAGGCGTTCAGGGGCTATTTCACTGAAATCGGCGGAGCCGGGACGCAATACTACGACGCATTCGGCAACAGCGCCCACGTGTGGGATGTCGCCTCCGACGGCATCACGCTCTATGCCTTCTGGGAGAATGTCGCGACGCTTTCCCTATCTGTCGGAAAATTCGGCAAGGCACAGGTCGAGATTGGCGGCGAATCCTTCCAAGTCGGCCCCGATGTTTTGACGAACATCGAAGTCTCGACCGACGCGCAGCTGGCCGTCAGGGTGACGGCGCAGCCGGGGGCCGGGTTTGCAATGTCGGGTGGCGAGGCGGAATACGCATGGACGCCGTTTACCGCCAACCAGAACGTGTCCTACGCCTTTATCCCGCAGCTGCCGGGCGCGACACTTGACTGGAAGTTCAGTAAGGCGATCGGCCGCTACTTCGCGCAAGTGAAGATCCCCGCCCATGCAGGCTACGCCGAGGCGCTGGCGGGGCTTTCATTCATCTTCGCGGACAGGGCAAACGGCGGAGACGCCATTCCATACGCCCAGCTGTGGGACGCTGCGGCGCGGGCGCCGTTCGGCGTCATGGTCACGGACAACGGCGTAGATTTCCGCGGTGTCGCCCTGGGCGAGGGTGCCTTTGCCGGCGCGGCGGATGGTGACAGCGTAGTCTTCGGCGTTTCCGACGCCACGCTTGCGGCGGCGGACCAGGCGGTTCCCGCCAGCGAGCGGCAGATTGGCCTCTTCGTGCGGATGCGCGTCAGCCCCGTAAGCGGCAACGAGACCAGCGGCGAGGTGGACAACTTCCTTGGCTACTTGAGTTGGACGACGGAAGGGACGCGCTACTTCCTGCCAATCGTGGGTGGCGCGGACAATGGCGCCGTGGCGACAACGACGGCGACCATGCTTTCCTCGCTACGCAGGTCGTCGGCGCTGCCGGTCGCGACCCGCGCCTACTTGCCGGCGACGCTTGGCGCGTCAAGGGCGCTTGGCCTGGCCGCTGCCACTCTGGCCGCCGAGGAGCCCAAGGCGCGGATCGCCGAATTCAATGTCGGTGCCGACGGTTCGGTGTCGGGCCGCGTGGAGGCTGTCGCCGGCGGCGAGCGCTCCGCTTCTTTCGGAACCACGGCGACCGTCTGTCTGCTGGCGGCGGAGTCCCTTGGCGGCGAATGGGCCGAGGTGGCCTCCGCCGAGGTCGATTCGGCGACAGGCATGTTCACAATCCCCGCCGACAGGGTTGGCGGCGGGCGTTTCTTCAAGGCTGAAATTGACGTGGAGGAAATCTATGAATAGCATCTTCAAAGGCATCGTTCTCGCAACTGCAGCCGCGGCTTGCGCGGCCGCCATCGCGGAGGAGTCCGCCCCCGCGCTTGAACCAAGGGAGGGCCAGTCGCGCTGGCGAATCTCCGCAGGCGCGAGGTTCGCGCCCGGCGTCAAGGCCAGCGCGAAGGTGTCTTCCAAGGCCGTCGCCGCGGAGGCGATTGGCGCGGGCGGCGCGAGGGGGTCGTCGGGAGAGTCTGCGCCGACAGGCCCGTGGACGACCACGGCGCTGAATTCATCTGAAAGGACGGAGAGCGTGACGGAGAGCGTCTCCGTCGGTGCCACGGACCGCCTTGAATTCGACAACGGCTTCATCGACATGAACGACGACGCCGGAAACCCCGGCGAGACTGTGAACTGGCACTTTGACAGCGCCGACGCCTTCTCGCAGAGCGCCGGCACGGGGCGCGTGACGGCCAGGAAGGTGACATCGGTGACGACGCCCGGGGCCGAAACCGTTTCCAGACCGACGGAATCGGCGGTGGCCTACACCTCGCGGAGCGTCTCATACATCGAGGCGCCGGTGCCCGACCTCGCGTTGTCGCACGAGTCCGACGCCTGGGGCGGCGACGTGGAGGTGGGATACGACCTCGTCTCCGGCAAGCGCTTCTCGCTTGGCGTCGGCATCGGCGCCACCCTATACAGGAGCGCCGACGCGATTAAGGCCGCCGGACGCTGCGGCGCCGTCTCGGCTTCGGTGCGCGAGGAGACGACCAGCGGGACGGTGTCGTCCACAAGCAGGACGTCGGCCTCGACCACGGTGACCACCACGGAGGAGACGACTTTTACCGACCCGGGCTTCGCCTACGCCGGCGCCATTGACGACATCAGGAACGACGACGGCTCCATCGGCGCGGGAACTCCAGACGGCTACACCAACCCCTACGGCGGCCCGAACCCCGTGCTCACGGTGTCCAACGGTAGCGTGTCGAAGACCACGACCACGGTCACAAGGGACGACACCGCGACAGTCACGGAGAACACTTTCACGCCATCCGGGACTTCGACGCGGACGTCCGGCTACTCGCGCGACGTGGCGGTCAAGGCGGAGGGCGACGTGGAAATGCGGGAGGTGCGGCTGGCGCTGCAGCCTTCCTGGAAAGCGACCGAATGGCTTGAACTGCGCGGCGCAATGGGGATTGCCGCGACGCAGGTTTCCGTGGATGTCGATACGACCATCTTCGTAGATGGAGCGGCGTGGCGCAAGGTCTCCGGCGATGATAGCGGATGGGTCTTCGCGGGTCTTCTTGGATTTGACGCAGTGGCATCGGTTTCAGATAGCGTCGGGTTCTTCGCCGGGTGCGACCTGCGGCTTGGTGGCGGCAAAATGGATTATGACGCTGGGCTGGTTTCAGGACGCATCGAACTGCCGAACCACACATTCCGCGCCGGTGTCGCGGTGGCGTGGTAGGGGGCTGACGAACGCCAATAGCCACTTCTTCAGGGTAAAGGTTGAGTTGAACCGCACATGCTCTTTCCTGCACCATAGCGTTTTGCGTTGTGGAGGAAAAATGGGTCAGGGGAGGTCGGAGAAGTCTGGCCAGAGGGTGTCGGTGAATCGGTATGCGGAGTAGGCGGACTGCCAAAGGAGGAAGTCACCGGGGCGATGCGCCCCCCCGGTGCGGATGATGAGGTCGGGGTCGGGGACGTCTGGGGCGTAGAGCAACCGGCGGAAGGTTTCCTCGGTTACTTTTTCGTCGCGTGCGATGGCGGCGTTTGCGGCATCCACGATTTCGGCCCGCCCCCCGTAGTTAATGCAGACGATCAGCTGGCGGTCGAAGGCGGCGGTGCGGCGTTCCGCTTCGGCGATGCTTTCCAGAAGGCGTGGCGGGAGGTCGTAGCGCCGGCCAATTACCCGTAGGCGAATACCCTTTTCCACGAGCAGCCCGACGCCCGACTTGAGCATTGTGGCGAATATGCGCATGAGGCCGGCGACTTCCCTCGCGGGGCGCTTCCCCCTTTCAGAATAGAAGGGGTAGATCGTAACATGGCGGATGCCGCGTTCTCCTAGCCGCTCCAGGGTTCGGACAAGCGTCCGTGCCCCGGCCACATGTCCGGAAATCGGCGGCTTGCCGCGCATCTCCGCCCAGCGCTCGCAGCCGTCCATTACTATGGCCACATGCTCCAGGACATGCCTTAGGCAATTGACGGCGCGCTCGAAGAATCGCTCCGGCGTCGAGGCGCCGCTGGTGACTCCAACCCTGCCGTAGCGCTCCAGTTCGTCCATGGCCTTCCGCACTTCGTCCATGTTCCCCGCCGTGAACACGGGGCAGCGGGCGATCTCGCAAAGCCGGCGCGTGTTGGCCGACTCGCGACTCCCCAGGACAAGCAGGGCGTCGCCGTCGAAGCGCCGGACCGCATCCTGCCGCTCCTTCGTCGCGGTGCAGACATCCGCCACGCCCTCGACGCGGTAGATCTTCCGAAGGGCCTCGATCTTGTCGTGGACCTCGTCCGCGTTCATGGTGGTCTGGCTCACGACGCCGATGGCCTCGCCGGGTTTGGGCTGCCGCTTGTCCGCGATTTCGCCGAGGATGCCCTCGACCTCGACATGCGTCCGGTCGCCGAGGACGACGACGGGAAGGCCGCGCGCCGAGAAGTCGCGAGCCGCGCGGTGGGCGCGCGCGACGAAGGGGCAGGTGGCGTCCACGACGTTCAGCCCCTTGTCCTTTGCGCGCTCGCGGACCTCCGGCGTTACCCCGTGCGCCGGGAAGACGACCGTCTCGCCGTCGGGCACCTCCTCGATGGAGTTGACGAAGGTGTAGCCGAGGGCCTTGAGTTCCCCGGTGACGATCTCGTTGTGGACGAGATGGCGGAGGCAGTATGCGTCGCGGTGGCGCATGGCCAGGGCGATTGCGGCATCGACGCCTGCGCAGAGTCCGTGCGGGGTGAGGACTTCAATTTCCATGGCCTTGGAAGGCGGGCGCTAGAACCAGAGCGAGAAGAAGTTGTCCGGGTCGTCTATGCACGATACGGACCAGAAGTCGGCGACGGGGATCTCGCGCCGCACATATTCGCAGCCGGACTTGCCATGCTCCAGATAGAGCGTCCAGGCCCCCCAGGGCGCGGCGTTTGTCGCCAGGCGCTTCTCCGGCAAGGCGGTGAGGCACCATCCCCGCTGGCGGTTGACGGAATCGAAGTCAAGCGTCTCTTCGCGCGACGTTCCGGCGAGGCGCCCCTTGGCGAGGACGAGCGGGCCGCGCATGACGGTCGCCGCCGGCGTCCGGCGCGCAAGGCCCTCCATTTCGGGCGTGTACCAGGTCATGAATTGCCTGGTGTAGCCCTTGGGCTTCTGCGTGTCGAGGTCTGTCACGGTGTCGATGTCTTCGGGGCCTTCGGCGGCGGAGTCTATGAGGCGGGGCGTCATTTCCATGAACAGGGCGAAGGTGTGCTCCCCGGCGGCGACCGGCAGGGAGACGCGCCCGTCCTCCTGCTTCATCGCCACGCCATCGACGACGATCTCCCTGGCCCAGGCGGGGACGCGCAGCCTGAGGGTCCCGGCGCGCTCCGCGACGATGCGCAGCCTGAAGTTTTCGGAAATCGGGTAGTTCCCGCGAAGCTCGATCTTCGCGCCCGGAAGGGCGATGTCGGCGTCGGAGAAGAAGTTCACCTCCCATGCGCCGTCGGCGGCCGTGGCGGCGACGGTTTCCGCCCAGTCGAAGAAGGTGCGGAGCATGTTGTCGGGACAGCACTGGTGGAGGGTCATGCCCGTCTGCGCCGGCGCTGCCACATGGCGCGTGCCGTGCGAGCGGATGATGTGCGCGCCCCACGAGCAATCGGGCGAGACTCCGGCCAGGAAGGCGTTGTAGAAGGCCTCCTCGATGGCGTCGAGGTATTTCGTTTCGCCGGTGAGGAGCCACAGCTCGCGGGAGAGGCGGATCCAGTGCACGACGTCGCAGAGTTCGGTCATGCCGTTCACGCGGTGCCGCGCCCCGAGGAAGTGGTCGAAGTAGCCGGCGGAGCGCATGGGGTTCAGCTCCTCGTCGTAGAGGTGGTTCCAGAAGGCGACAACCGCGTCGAGGGCGCGCCTGTCGCCCGTGAGGCGGTGCCAGTCGGCCACGCCCTCGAAGTAGCTCATCAGCTCGTATGCCTTGGAGAGGTGCATGGGCTTGCGGAACCAGGAGGCTACGGGTCGGTCTGAGAGCGCGTCGAAGATGAGGTTCATCGCGGGCTTCGGCCCCTCGGACACATCCGTGGCGCGGACGGCGGCCTCGGCGAGTTCGCGGTATTCGGCCTTGGGGACGAGGCGGTATAGCTCGATTAGCGGGCGGAGGATTGAGAGCGACGATATCCCGGCCCATGAGCCGGTGTCGCCGAGTGCGACCCCGAGGCGGCGCAGCTGCGCGACGAGGTGGTCGCCCATCTTCTCGGCGGCGCGCAGGCACAGTTCGTCGCCCGTCGCGCGGTGGAGCTCCACCAGCGCCCAGAGGGTGTATTTGCGGCCCCAGATGTTGAAGCACCAGTGCTGCTCGAAGTCGGGCGACTCCGGGTGCTGGCGCAGCAGGTCCTCCTGGGCGTAGGTTGAGAGGTAGCCGTTCGGGCGCTGGTGTGCCTCGATGAAGCGGTGGGCCTTGTCGAGACACCATGCGGCGTGGGCGGCGTCGCGCGTGTGGCGGATGGCGCCCGCGTGGCAGAGCATCGTCTTGCCCCAGTATTCGTTCTGCCAGCCGGCGCCCTTGCCGCCGGCGGGGGAGTCGTCCCAGTGGGTCGAGAAGGAGTTCTCGGCCTCGTCGTAAACTGGCCCCATGGCATGGTCGGAGAAGACCCGCGAGTCTAGCATGCGGTCGAACATCTCCCCGGTGCGGCCGAGCAGATGCACGTCGCCGCCAAGCGGTGAAATTGCTTTGTCTGAAATCGAATTCATTTGAACAGTTCCTTTCCTGGGCCGATTTCGCGGCTGGCGCCGTCGGGCGGACGAACCTCGGCGGCGCAGCCCTGCGGGACCTCGACCTCCATCTCGACCCTGCCGCCAACGCGGCGCCAGGCGCATGAGAGCTTGCCGAAGGGGCCCATGGTTAGAGCAGTCCCCTGTTGCGGCGGATGAGGGCGATGCGGTCTTCCACGGAGAGGCCGGTGCGGCCGCGGTCGGGCGGCGTGCCCAGGCACCAGTCGAGGAGGCGCTCGACGCTGCTCTCCGCTACGTGCAGGCGGGTGTCGGAAGATGCGTAGTAGAGCAGGATGCGGCCCGAAGGCTCGATTGTCCAGCCGTTGGAGAAGAGGACGTTGGAGACGTCGCCTACGCGCTCGTCGTCGCGCGGGACCATGACCGCGCCGCCGGGTGCGGCGATGACGCGGGCCGGGTCGTCGAGGGCGGTGAGGTAGAGGTAGAGGACGTAGCGCAGGCCGGCGGCGGTGCCGCGGACGCCGTGCGCGAGGTGGAGCCAGCCCTTCGCCGTCTTGATTGGCGCGGGGCCTTCGCCGTTCTTCACCTCCTTGATGGTGTGGTAGGCGCGGGCGTCGATGATGCGCTGGTCGCCTACGGTCGCGTGGGCGATGTCGTCCACGAGCGCCCAGCCGATGCCGCCGCCGCTGCCGGCGTCGATGAAGCCGTCCTGCGGCCGCGTGTAGAGGGCGTACTTGCCGTCCACGAACTCGGGGTGCAGCACCACGTTGCGCTGCTGGCAGGCACATTCGAGGTCGGGCAGGCGCTCCCAGTTGTCGAGGTCCTTCGTGCGGGCGATCCCTGCGGCCGCGACGGCTGCGGAGAGGTCTTCGGGGTGCGCCGGGTCGTGTCGCTCGACGCAGAAGATGCCGTAGATCCAGCCGTCCTCGTGGGCGGTGAGGCGCATGTCGTAGACGTTCGTGGCGGGCTCGCCCCATTCGGGCATCGTGATTGGCTCGGGGCGGAAGCGGAAGTTGTCCACGCCGTTCTCGCTTTCGGCGACGGCGAAGAAGGACTTGCGGTCGGCGCCCTCGACGCGCGCGACGACGCAGTGGCGGCCGTTGAAGCGGATGGCGCCGGCGTTGAAGGCGGCCTCGACGCCGAGGCGCTCAAGCAGCAGCGGGTTGCGCTCGGGCGAGAGGTCGTAGCGCCAGTCAAGCGGAACGTGGTCGGCCGTCAGGACCGGGCGCTCGTAGCGGACGAACGCGCCGCCGTCGTCGAACAGCTGGGCGTTGGGGGTGGTGACGAGTTCTTCGTGGCGCGCGCGCAGCGCGGCCAGGCGTGATTCAAAGGACTTGTTCATAGTTGGACTTCCATCATGTCAAAGCGTCTAGCGCCGAGAAAATCAAGATGCCTTTATTCTATCAAATTTTGACGGCGAAGACTGGGCATTGCTTTTGGAAAAGCGGTCGCAGTTTGCAAGATTCAACCCGGAAAACGGGATTTCCACGCCTCCAGAGGAGTGAAATCCTAGATAACATACTTATTTTCGATCTTTTATGAAAAATAGGCACCTTATCTGCCGATTATCGCCAAGGAACTATGCCAATTACGAAAGGCAGAGACCTATGGCCGCTATGGGTGGAGTTGAACAGAGCCGTCAAGGAAATCCAGAAGGTTGCAGTGGCGGATGCCATCCCGCTTCTGTAAGAGCGGGTCGAGTGTAAGGAGATATTTTGGATAGTTGTCGCGGATGCTTGCGAACGAGGCGTATTCGCGCTCCTCGGTTTCCCGTTCGGCAATAGTCATGGCGACTTGTATGTAATAGTATTCCTCTCCTCGGCGAGCTATGAAATCGCATTCAAGGTTCCCGATTCGGCCAACGCTCACGCGGAAGCCTTCGCCTTTTAGGTGTGCGAAGACAAGATTTTCAAGAACGGGTCCGTAGTTGATTCGTCCATCGGCGTTTTCGGCGAAGTAGATGCCCGTATCGGCCAAATAGTATTTTTCGCCTCCGCGCAGAGACTTGCGCGACTTGAGGTCGAAGCGAGGGCACGGATAGAGGATACGAGCCTTTTCAAGGATGTCAAGATATCGCCGGAGCGTCCGCTGCGTGACAGGGAGGCTCTGTTGCCGGAATTCATTTTCAAGGTTAGAGAGGCTGACTTGGGTGCCGAAGTTGTTCACAAGATATGTCCGCACCTTGTCGAACACGGGGCGGCTGTGGATTTTGAACCGCCGCCGCACATCCTTTTGAAGAATTTGGGAAACAACGCTCGCGACGTATGTCTCGCGTGCATTCGAATTTTCAAATTCGAGCGTCTTTGGAAATCCGCCGAACCGGATGTATTCCGTGAATGCCGCGCGTTTGTCCACCATTGCCGTCTTACCGAAAAAAGCGCGCATGTCGAGCCATTCACGGAACGACAGCGGAAAGAGGTCGAACTCGATGTACCGCCCCGTCAGCTTCGTCGCGAGTTCGCCGCCAAGCAGATACGAATTGGATCCCGTGACGAATACCGAAATGTTTCCCTCCTCCCGATAGGCGTTGATGACAGGCTCAAAGTCTTTGACATTCTGGATTTCATCGACAAACAAATAGACAAATCCATTTCCCTTCGGCTTCCGCGCGTCAATGGCCGCTTCGAGCTGATCTGGCCTGTGTATGTTTTTTAAGCCCTTCTTGTCGAGGTTGAGATAGACGATTGCCTCCTCGGGAATGCCGCTGAGGCGCAATTCCTCCATGACGGAAAGCATTAGACAGGACTTACCGCAACGACGAATCCCAGTTATGACCTTGATGAGGTCCGATTGGTAAAAAGGACGGAGTTTCCGCAGGTAGGCTTCTCTATGGAACAGGGGAGTTTGCATAGGGAAAAGAATACCATTTCACGGAGAAAAAATCAAGTTAAGGAACCTATTTTTGTTTTTTTACAAAAAAGTAGCATCTTAACTGGCTTTTAATGTAACTACCAGGAGACCTCATGGTTCGTTTCTCGCAAGAGACTTTCGTCCGCCTTTCGCGCCTCTGCCTCAGCTCCTCCGACAACCATTCCTTCAGTCGCCAAAAACGATTTTCTTTCCCTCGCGAAAAACCTTTGACTTTCAACTTGCGCTTTGCTAAACTTAATCCCACGATTTCGAACTAACCACTTTTAACCACCAGCCTTCCCGTCGCAAAGGAGCGGGAAGAGGAACAACGATAAGGAAATAAGACGATGGCACTCACAAACAAGCAGAAAACAGAGGCACTCACAAACGATGAGAAAACAGATATTGCAATGAAGTTCGTCTCAGACCCTTTGCGGTGGAAACCGAAAGATACTAATAATCCACGCAAGCCTATCAGGACATTCAAACTTTGCCGATTCACGGGAACGCTATATATCATCTTCGCATTTCGAAACGCAAAACCAGGAATCTGCATTGATATTCAAGAAAAAGATAATAAAAAATTGGCTAATTTGAGAAACAGTCTTTGCCACCTTATATTTCCGGACAAGTTTAAAAATTTTCAACTCGAAAACAGAGAAAATCAAGAAAATGGGAACCAAGGCGATGCTGATAGAACGATACGGCGGCAAGTCGCTTTTTATCACCAAAGGTGCGAGACACTAAGGGATGTGTATCGCCAAATTGTCGATCCTGGGGACAATGTTGACATCTGGCGCGCCTTTTTCGATAAACTAGTCCAAAAGGTCAGTGAAGTTGTCGGAGAAAATCCTACGTACTATGGAGACCTCCAAACTGGCAACCCCAGCGCTCTCAAATCCAACGAGGTTTCTCCACAATCACAAGCCAGCCCTTCAACTGATGCCGACGGCCACCTGCTTCCACGCAATCTCATTTTCTTCGGCGCACCGGGGACGGGCAAAAGCCACAAGCTAAAAGTGGCTGTTGAAGGGAAAACAAACAAGGAAGGGGAAACAAGGCAAATAATCAACGATGATATTGGCGAATGCGAGGGACTCTTTGTTACACTCAAGGATAACAAGGTTGATGAGCGCCACTATGAGCGCGTAACGTTCTATCCCACGTATTCCTACGCGCAGTTCGTCGGGTGCTACAAGCCGGTGATGAAAGGGGAAAACATCGCCTATGAGTTTGTTCCCGGGCCGTTCCTCCGCGTACTGGTAGATTCGTTAAAAGACTTGAAGGATTTGCCTACAGATCCGAAGAATCATAGTCATGACCATTGCCTCGTCATCGAGGAAATCAACCGCGCAAACGCGGCGGCGGTCTTCGGTGATGTGTTCCAGATGCTGGACCGCGGGAGCAATGGCGAGAGCGAATATGACGTAGCTACTTCAGAGGACATTAAGCGATATTTGAAAAAGGAACTTGCCAAAGATGACTACAAGTGCGCGCGCGAGTTTCTCGGGGCGGAGTCTAATGGCACAATTGAATTGGATGACAAAGGCGAATGGAAGAACTGTCGTCTTCGCATCCCCTCCAACATGTACATCTGGGCGACGATGAACAGCGCCGACCAGGGCGTGTTCCCGCTGGACACCGCCTTCAAGCGCCGTTGGGAGTTCGAGTATGTCGGGATTAATGATGGTTGGAATAAAGGCAACACGGAACAACCAACCCCGAACGAGTGGGAAATTGCAGATACTGAATACTATTGGGAGCCGGTTCGCAGGTTCATCAATGCTCAGCTGTCGAATAATGGTGTCAATGAAGACAAACTGATGGGGCCTTTTTTCGTCAAGCCGGCCACAAAGAATGCAAAAATTGTTTCCGCCGATACATTCAAGTCAAAAGTTTTGATGTATCTCTGGGAGGATGCGGCGCGGATGTGCCGCCAAAAGCTTTTCGACAAATCTATCAAAGTTTTTTCTGATCTGGTCCACAAGTGGCCAAAGGAAAAAGTCTTCAATGCGGCCTCTGATGAGGAGACGCAAAAATGGAAGAAGCCGGTCTAGCCGATCGGTGAGGAATGCTGATGCATCTTGTTTACCTCCAAGAAGAGCATCCCCGCTCAGTAGAAGAGCTTCGCGAACTCATCCATGGGCAGTTGCGGCTATCTTCCAACAACGAGTGCGACAAAGAGAACTCGGATTTCGCATGGCTGAATGAAGCTTTTTTTCAGCGGCTTAAGTTCGCGATGGATAACGGACTTCACGGCGAGGACGAGAAAACAGTTGTCAAGAAGACAAAAGATGTTTTTTCCTTCCGCTTCGTCGGTCTTTTCGATTATGTTGACGAGGATACGGATCGAAACCTCACATTCTTCTTTATGCCAAAATTCGTTCCCACGGGACGATTGCAAGATTCATCTGTCCGCGATACGGTTTTGCTTGCCATTGATCACTACAAAAGGAATCTGAGCCAGCTCGGCAACCAGGCGGAAGAGACGGAGAAACACAAGGAGGGGTTGCTCGAACTTGTCGTCCGCGTTCTCCGGGACTATTTGGAG
>JAEEGH010009486.1_pt1 | contig 22687 bp, 17 predicted proteins | sample 9134181 | NCBI WGS metagenome assembly JAEEGH01 (sample SAMN16246544, study PRJNA631951) | gut metagenome | biome: gut microbiome; feature: rumen; material: DP-attached | host: Bos | place: Iran: Karaj | collected 2018-10
CGTCATCTGACACTTGAAATCCATTTGTGGACACCGTTTAGACAGTTGTAAGTCTTTCGGAAATGTGTGAGTGACACGTATATCAAGAAAGACGTATTCGACGTTTATCTTCAATAGTTCGCCGAACTTTCCACCACGAGAACTATTAACCATCGAAGATGACTGCAACGAAACGTCTGCGTGATGTGATATAATTGTTGCTTATCATTGCGATTTAGGCACGAGGAAAGGCCAGGCGAACGTGGTAAGCAGGGATGTTGTCCATGTTTTTCTTTTATGGAGTATTTGCTTTTTAGGTTTTAACAACTAGTCTAACAATGAAAAGAATTGCAATCCTACTAGCAGCCACGCCGCTCAACACAATGGTAGCGACTGTTTTGTTCCTACTTTCATTCTCAAGCGTGTATGCCCAACATGCAATCCTGGGCAATGTAAATCCAAATATCCGCACAACTCAGATCTCGGATATCCAGACCACAGATCCTTATTTGCTTCAGTTTTCTCTCACCTGCATCGAAACGGCTTCTGGAGAACAGTTGGTCCTGACACCTGAAAAGGATTCAGGATTCCAACTCTCGAAGAGAAAACTCTACAAGTCAAAGACCTTCAAGTATAAGGGGGAAACCCAGACCCTCTTTCTCCTGCGTGACCATTCCTACAAAGATAGTCTCTTCTTCTATATTTACTATGAACACAAAGCTACCAAGGAAAATCCATTAGAGCCTATCTATTTGGTCCAGATTAAGGATGATCCTCTGCTTTTGCCCCTTGCCGATGACCCTGAACGTGGATACATAAGCCCATTGCGTACAGCACTGCTCAACAATCCGATTGCTGCCGACCCCAAAGTACGTGCATATTTCGAGAGTATGGAGCCAACACCATCTTCGTTTGAGAAACGTGACATGTTGGCACGCACCTCCCACGCCTCTCACTTCCCCCAGTTCAAGTGGGGCGTGCTCTTTGGTGTTAGCTATGGTCAATTTAGGCCTAAGGAAATCGACCTTAATAGACAAATAAGCTTTGTGCCGGGCGTATTTGCTGATATTCCACTTGTGTCGTGCCTAAGCTATCATCCCGAGCTGACCTTCGAGAAGTTTTCTTCCGAGGGCAAAGTGCTCCACGGAAATGAAAAGAACAATTTTGCCAACTATAGTATGACAAGCATCTTGTCACCCCAGGTCATACGCGTCACTCATCTCTATGTGCCTGGCCAAATCCTGCCTTATGCTGAGGGTGGTGTTCTTTTGGCTTTCAAGGCACAGAAGACATTGGAATATGATTACTATGGCACAGAACTTGATAGAATCGATGGCCCCATCAATTATGGTCAAAGTCTTGGTCAACTAAAGAAGATTCAACATTTCGAGGGTACATTGTCCGTCCCTGCCTTCTCCTTCGGCTTCTTGATCGGTATAGGTGCTGAATGGCAGTATTCCCGTAATCATTCTGCTTACCTCACCGGAAGAATGATCTATGAGCCAGGCAAATACGAACGCATCCATTTCGGATTGCAAGTTGCTTTCAACCTCTAAAGTAGATTATCAGTTGTCTAAGCCCTTATAAAACGAAATGAAAAAGATATTGATATTTTTAGCTGTTACGGTGCTCAGCGCGATGGCAGCAGCTGCCCAGAACAAGGTGGGCGAATTCTCTTTGAAGCCGATGGCTGGAATCAATGTGTCGGACCTCTCTTCCGACGAAGAAGTTAACTACAAGGCAAAAGTCGGCTTCACGGGAGGTGTGGAAGCAGAGTATGGCGTCACGCCATGGCTCGGTGTCTCGTTGGGCGCAATATATTCGCAACAGGGTGCTAAATTTGAAGCTTCCTTGGGACAATTGGGAGTCAATGAAGAAGGCCGAAAGGTGGCTGTCATTATCGGATTGAAAGGTAAGCTGAAGGCCGACTATATCAACATGCCATTGCTGGCGAATTTTTATGTTTGGAAGGGGCTATCGGTGAAGACAGGTCTTCAGGTCGGCTTCCTGGTGAACGACAAGATGAGTGGAAATGGTGCAGTAGCCGGATTTACAGAAATTCCTGCCGATCAGCTTATTCAAGAGGATTTGTCAATCTCTTCTGCAACCAGCACCTCCCTTTCCACCTTTAGTTTCGAGGAGTCGGACATCTGCAAGAGCGTAGTCTTCGGCATCCCCGTCGGCCTTTCCTACGAATACAAGAACATAACCCTCGATGCCCGCTACTATTTTGGTCTCACTCGCATGGATGATGCCGAAGAAGATCCCGCAGCACGCAACCGCTGCCTCTCCATCACCTTGGGCTATAAATTCAAGCTGTAAAGTTACTTCCCGGTTTCCCCCTTTAATAATTGTACTTTAATTCTGAAAAGACTGATATGAAAAAAAATGTATCTTTGGCCTTTTGGCTTCTTTCTCTTTGTCTGTTCGCATCATGTGACTATTTCGGAGATTTCATTTTTGAAGTAAATAACCATACTAACGATACTATCAAGGTGTCATATTCCAAACAACTTCCCGCCTATTCAGAGGTTTATAATTACAATAATCCTTATGGAAATGGTTATTTCAGGTTGTCGGATACAGATACTACAATCCTTATTCCACCCATCACAAACTTCTCTATACGTGTGCATGTAGGATTGGTATCAAGCAATTTCCCGACAAAAGATGACACTCCAGAAAGATATGATATAATGCCTCTTTGGAAACGAATGACTTGCCTGGTCATTGGTAATGACACCATCAATCCTACAGTTTATTCGGAAGGACAATGGAATAGAAAATCGTATATATATACTTTAAATTTAAATCACAAATAATATCATCCAGATGGCCAAAGAATAACTAGTTTAGAAAAAAGATTAAATGTTGGCAGGATGATGAAGCTTTGCTGGCCAACTTCTATATATGGAAAGGATTGGCAGTTAAGACTGGTGTACAGGTCGGTTTCTTGGTGAACGACAAGATGAACGTAGATGCTGCTATGGCTGGCGTTACAGCCCCTGATATTGACAAAATAACTTATGTGGATTTATCAAAACCTTCAACAGACAACTTCTTTTCCTCATTTAGTGTCGAGGGCTCAGATGTCTGTAAGAGTGTAGTCCTCGGCATCCCCGTAGGCCTTTCCTACGAATATAAAGGTATCACTCTTGATGCCCGCTACTATTTCGGCCTCACTCGCATGGATGATGCCGAAGATGATGCCCCAGCCCGTAACCGCTGCATCTCCATCACTGTGGGCTATAAGTTTAGACTTTAAGAAGATTCAAAGCTGTATCCTTCGTTTCCTTTATAATAATCTCTAAATGTATGATAATATGAAAAAGTCATTATTGATCACATTGTTGGCATTTCTCCCATTGATCGCCATCACGGTCAGTTCTCAATGCCGTTACTGTAACACATACGAGGATTTCCTCGAAGGACATTGGGAGCAAGTGGACACCGTCTATTTCTCAAGCCATAGTAAGAAACATCAAGTATGGGTGGGTGGAAACGACTTCACGCTAAAGGCTGGTGATAAAGCTATCGACAAAATACTTACGAAAAAAGCTTTTGCCGTGATGCAGGCTGATACGTTGTACATAAACTGTCGAAATCTACGATTCGAAAAGACACGTTTTGGCAAGGGATACACAAAAGCGATACGCATGGGTAAGAATGATCTGCTTTTTGTGAACAAAATGATTGGGCGGGATGCACAGACCAATGCCGCAATGACAGGATTCTTTTTCGGTGCCATTGGAGCTGCTTTAGTAGCTGGCGATCTTGCAAAACAGCAGGTGTGCTACGTCATTTCCAATGGTGCCGACAAGAAAGGTCGTATTACTATCCAGTTGATAGATGATGAATACATGCATCCAATAGTCCAAGATGACGACCAACTGCATTTCGAGTACTGGTCAGAAGCTGATCGTTCGAAGCGTATTCATGCCTCTCATGTGCTACCTATCCTCGAAAAGGCAGGGCTTATCGAATTGACTCCATCACAGAGGTTCTACGAGCCACGAAAGAAATAGAATAATCCTATTTTTGGTTTTGCATTTGAATAGTTTTAGTTGAGATTAAATCCTTTGTTTATGAAAAAATTTTTTTTATATTGCTTGCTATTTCTGTTTTCAGGATGTTACTGCTATAATAGAGGTGGCGTATATTCTGAAGCAGCGATGCAAGAGACACTTGTCTCTCCCATTATGGGAAAAATATTGAAATCTGGTGTAATGAGTTTTCTTCTTTATGAAAATAATACGTATAGAATAATAAAATATGATTGTCAAATAGACTTAAATAGAAAAAGTGTAATATGTCGCAAGTATAAAGATGAAGTTATTGATATAAAAGGCAAAGAAAGGTATCCAGGATGGTATACTGCTGAATCATTTAAGAAATATATAGAACGAAGCTCAACATATCAAAAATATTACAAATGTTTTTCAGAGGACTTCCTTGACTTGTCGAATGACGAAAAGCTCAAACTAATTGATGAGCTATCAAAGCGAAAAAGAACAAGTGAGCCAAAGATAACAAATCAAGGGAAAATATATGTTCAAGATATTCGTAGTTATGAGGATATTCCCGAAGAGCTTTTGATTAATCTAGATAAAATGGGAGTTGATAACTCTTCTGAGCTTAATGAATATGAAAGTAGATATCTTAATTTATTTTTTAATGTTGATCCGCAAATCGATCTTGCAGGGAAAAGAGTCGCTTTTCTACACTATAATTCCAATAAAATGGATTATTTTAATCAAACAAAAGAACGATATAACAATGGTTCTGGTGTCATAGTTTGTTGTGCTTTGTATGTCTTTGATCCTACTATAGCAGACGATTGTGGTTATGATGCGGCAGTTGTGTCCTGGAGTAAGGTCCTCATACCTATAGATAAAGTGATAAAGCGATTGAAAAACCGTAAATAGAGAACAGATACAGTTATCCGATTCCCATCATATCGAAATACATCAGTCGGGTATGTTCATCCTCATTTTTCTTTGTCAAGGGCAGGAAGCCGGTTTCTCGTAGATTGGTGAAGAATAAATGAAAAAAAGTAGTTAAAATTTTGTTTTTATTCCAAAACTCTTGGAAATATGGAAGAAATGTACTACCTTTGCGGCATGATTGAAGAACAAATACTGACAGAGATGAAGACCGGCTCACAACATTGTAAAATGGCCCTTTAAAAAAAAGGTTGAATTTATAAAATGCGATTTAATAAAATGTGCCAAAGTACGCTAACGTGGCGGCTTTGGCACATTTTTTCGGGTATGAATAGGAGAGGTTATTTCAACATCTTCTCAGCATCCTTGAGGGCTTCCTCCATGTTCTTCTGGAGACCTTCGGCGAAGGAGAGGGTGACGTATTTATTTTTGCTGGTGTTGATTCGGTTGAGGTAGCAGGCTTCAAAGCGGTCGTCGCGCAAGAAGCCCCATTCCAGTTCGTTTTTGCCATTAAGCAGTTGCTCCACAGGCAATTCTTCGAGGGCTTGTTCGCGTGTCTTGACATCCAGGTTGCTGCCGAATCCGCGAACCACCTTCCCATCCTGTGCAAGTTTCTTCGTCACATTGTAGATCTTGGTGATGTAGGCGTTCCATTCTTCGGGTGTAATCTCCGAACCATCCTTCTTGCAATAGACGGCCTTCGCCAGATTGACACCATTGCCCATGAAGCAGTCATATCCTTCGAGTTTCTCTGCGTAGTCGAAATCGGGCTGCACGTCGGCTAATGTCAGTTTCCCTTCGTAGCGCTTCTTCCAGGTTGCTTCGCACTTCTCGGGGCCGGTCATCTCGGAGAGTTTCTTCTCGGCTTGTTCCAGTTTCTGGTCGGTCTTTGCGTCACCGGTTACGGTTGGAGCTTTCTTCTCGCCGCAAGCCACGAGCATTGCGAGGCCTGCAATAGCCATGATGGCCATACATAATCTCTTCATAGCATAAATTGTTAATTGTTAATTATTAATTGTTAATTGAAGAAGGTTATTTCTTGATGAATTCCACACGGCGGTTCTTGGCTCGACCTTCCTCGGTCTTGTTGTCGGCCACGGGTTCGTGCGAGCCCTTGCCGACAGCACGGAGGTTGAAGCCATCGACGCCCAGTCCTTCGAGCGCCTTCACGACGGCTTCGGCGCGTTGTTGTGAGAGTGGGTCGTTCACCTTGTCGGAGCCCTGGTTGTCGGTGTGGCCCTGTACCTCGAAGCGTACGCTTGGGTTCTTCAGCATATAGTCGGCCACCTTCTGGATCTCGGCCATCGACTCGGGCTTCAGCGTTGCCTTGCCGGTTTCGAAGAGAATGTTGTTGGTCACGAACTTGCCCGTTTCGGCAATGGCCTTTTCAACAGCAGTCATATCAGAAGCATTTCGCGCATAAAGGTCGCCACCCCCTTTTGCCAGACGGATATTGGTGATGTAGTCGATGTGGTCCTCCCAGAAATCCGTTTCGATGGAGAACCAATCAGCAGCCTTTGCATTGGGTGCGTTGATGACACGCTCGCCATTGATATAGACTTTCAGCGCCCGCTTATTGAATGACAACGCGAAGTGATTCCAATCGTTTCGTTCGTGGTTCCCTTCCAACGATTTATCGCCTTCGACCTTGTCTCCTCCTGAAGGTTTGGCAATATACCAGCGGATGTCATTATCGCCAAATCCGATGGATGTCTCGTAGTTGCCATCATCATCGGCCGTCCTCAGATGGAGCGTGTAGCCACAGCGATGCTCGTCGCCGTCGGGGACGAAATAATCAAACTCCAACGAATACACTTCAGGCAGGTATTTCCTGTTGTCACCTTGTACCAGAGGGGTGATTTGTGTGCTGGAGCCATGTTCGAACCTGATGGCCATCTGGCCATTCATGCGAGCCACTTCGGCATTGTTATCAATCAAATCCCACTTCGAAGGGAATTCGCCCATCTGCTCACCTTTCAGATTATCCTCGAAGATGACGACTGTGCCCTGCACAAAGTCATTCTTCACGGCTTCACCTGTAGCAGTTTTCTTGGGACGACCAGCCTCGGTGGCCTCGTCAGCTTCCGAATCCGATTGTCCCTTGTTGCCTTTCTTCCCGTTGAGCACCTGGTCGGCAGCATCGCTAGCGGCCTTTTCGGCCTTTTGTTCCACAGCGCGCTTGCCGGCATCGACTGCCTTGTCCTTGAGTTTGCCAAGCCACGCCTGGGCATTGGCTGCCGAAATGCCAACGAATACCATCAAAAGGATGGCCAATAGTCTTCTTGCTTTCATAGTCTTATTAATTATTAAGTGTGTATGTCAATTATTTGGGCAAAGATAAGCATTTTAATCCGAAACATATACCACCCAAATGGGTAGAATAGTATAAATAGTGCAAAAAATCACCCATTTGGGTGGTGTTATATAAGAAAAAATGTCTATCTTTGTGCCCGAAAGGAGTAATATGAAGATTATCATCGTGATAAAGCGACTGGCTTTCGTGCTGTTGTTGCTGCTGGGTGCTGAGGCTCGTGCCGAATATTCCGACCATCGGAACCGCAAGGTCGATTCGTTGGAACATGTGCTGCGCAGCGGACAGCAGATGAATGACGAGCAGCTCATCAGGCTTCACACCGATCTGATGTGGGGCTATCTGCAGACCGACGGACAACGGGCCGAAACCAATGCCTGGAAGGTCCTTGCCTTGTCGTATGAGCACGACTGGCTCAAATCCCGTGCCGATGCGCTGCGTCTGCTGGGCATGATGGCATACGGCGACGAACGCTACGACGAATCCATTGCCTACTATGAATGGGCTTTGGCTGTCACCGATTCCATGCGGACTTCGGGTAAATACAAGGAAACTGACATCGATGACAATCTCTCGACCCTCTACGGCTCGATAGGTAATCTCTACAACATACAGGACAAGAATCTGCTCGCCATTGAATACTACCAGAAGGCGATGCCCATTTTCGAGAAGTATGGCTGGAGAGAGAGCCTGACCATCCTGCATCATAACATTGCCGAACTTTACCTCGTCATCGGCAACAGCGAGGAGGCCGAGCGGCACTACCGATCGGCTATCGAGCAGGGTAGGACGACCGGAGATTCGCTGATGATGGCGCTGCCGCTCAAGGGACTTGTCAAGATTTATATTGATCGGGATGACTATCAGCGGGCTCAACAGACGATACAGCCGGCATACATCTATTATCAGGCTCATCGTGACGAAGAGCCCGGCGACTATGCAGAAGTGTTGGCCGCTTTGACCAGAATGAACCTGATGAGCGGACATGAGGACCTGACACAGGCCAAGGCGTACGCCCGTGAGGCACTCGATGTCGTCAATGATGAGATGATGATTGAGACGCGCTGCGATGTGTTTGCAGCCGCTGCCATGGTCGAAATGAAGGCAAAGAACTGGCGGACGGCGCTCCAGTATGCCCTGCAGTCAATCCACGAGAACGACGAGGAGGCCACTTTCAGCGATGTGGGCAGTTACGAGCTGCTGGCCAATATCTATATGCAGCTGGGCAACAAGGAGGAGGCATCACGATATATCCGCAAGGTGCGCATCCTGATGGAGCAGTTTTCGACGCAGAACTATCAGAGCAGCATTTCGCAGATGGAAGTGCTCTACAATACGGAGAAGAAGCAGAAGCTTATCGAGCAGCTGAACCGTGAGAAGCAATGGCACCTTTGGGGAGGAATTCTGCTTTCGGCTTCGCTGCTGCTCCTGGCTCTTGCGTTCTTCCTGTTGTGGCGTAGCGTCAGGCTCCAACGTCGAACGGCCCTCTTCAAGGCGCGCTTCGATGGAGAGGTGGACGAACGCCGACGTATTGCCCGCGACCTGCACGACGGATTGGGCGGGATGCTTACGATGCTCAGATTGAAGATTGAAGGCGATGCCTCGAAGTCCGAACTGCTGAAGCAGTTGGGCGACACCGCCACCGAATTGCGTCGTGTGGCCCACCATCTGATGCCAGAGCAACTGCTGAAGAACGGATTGACGGTCTCGTTGCAGGACTTGGCCATTTCGGTGCCCGGTGCGCATTTCAGCCATTTCGGCAGCAACGACAGGTTGAGCCAGGACCTGGAGGTGGTGCTCTATCGCTGTGCCTACGAATTGGTCAACAACGCCATAAAGCATGCTCATGCCGATCGCATCGACATCCAGCTGATGCAGGAGGATGGTCAGGTAACACTAACCGTCAGCGACAATGGGCGAGGGCTGGAGACGGAGAGCCAGCAAGGTGGCATCGGGCTCCAGAATATTCGTGAACGCATCAGCCATTATCAGGGCACAATGCACATCGTCAGTGGTAAAGAACAGGGAACAGAAACCAATATCATACTGCCAATATGAAGCAATATCGCATTGATGTCAACATCGCAGACGACCACGTCATGGTCTGTGAGGGACTGTCCGAAGCCATCAACCGCACCGGAGACATTCATGTCAGCCGCTCTTTCCACACGCTCGAGGCCTGTCGTCAGGCCCTTGCTGGTAATCGACCGGATGTTCTGCTGCTCGACATTTCGCTGCCCGATGGCGATGGAGTGAAATTCTGTCAGGAAGTGATTGCCAACTATCCGAAGATGAAGATCATCGCTACCACCATCCACGACGAATATTCGGTCATTCGCCGGATGCTCGATGTCGGGGTACATGGCTATGTGCTGAAGTCTTCGTCCATTGTCCTGCTGGTTGAGGCCATCCGACAGGTGTGGCAGGGAGAAAGGTATCTCAGCCCCGAGGTCGAAGCCATCATCGAACAGGCACAGGGGCATGCTGTAGCTCTCACCGATGTTGAACGCAATATACTTCGAATGATTTGCGACGGTATGACCAATCCGCAGATAGCAAAGGTTCTCAATCTCAGTACCGAAACCATCAACTGGTATCGGAAGCGCCTCCTTGCAAAATACGGCGTGAAGAATGCCGCCAGCCTTGCTACGTTGGTAGAGAGGGAGAAGATCTTGTGAAATCCCTGCCGATAGGATACGTCATCAGCCGTTGAGGCACATTCATCAAAAAGCAGGAAGCTTGTTCCCATATCGGGGCAAGCTTCCTGCTTTTGATTTGAGCTAATTCTGAATCGATGTCTGGACAAGGCGACCGAGAAACATCGGGAAGATACTATCGTACGCTGTCGAGCAGTTCTTCCGAAGGACATTCGTAATTGGTGATGCCGAGCTTGATGGCGCGCAGTTTGTCGAGGTCGTGGACCGCAGATTCCACGTCGTCGGGGAAGGGGAGGCCGGAGAAGGTCTGGAAGTAGAGGAGGCAGCCGTCCTTCCACCACTGTGCATCGCGTGTCTGGATGCGGAGTCTGCGCTGGATGTCGGCGAAGACGTCGGCATCAATCTGGCCCTGGCAGCGGTCCCAGTCTCGCTGCATCGCGCGAGCTTCGTCGAGGCCGTGCTGGTAGTGATGACAGAGCGCATTCCACAGACTTTCGCGGGCAACGCGGTCGCCACAGCGATGCTGGATGGTCTTGCCCCAGGGTACGTGGTGGAACCAGAGCAGCAGATCGTAGGGACAGGTCTCAGGATTGTCGAGCACCTTGGCATAATCGGTGGGATATTGACCTGTCGCATTCGAGCCCGTTGAAGAACGGTTGAAGCCCAGTCCCTCAGCGTCGGCCTTGGCATAGTAGGAGGGCATCCAGTCGGGGCGTGCACCAGGGATGTCGCAGTAGGGCTCAGGCCCATAATGATGGCCCCACGCAAACTGATGGTGAAGGCCGAGCGGCATCATGTAATCGACGATTGCTTCACGGCTGCGCAGCATCAGGCATTTGACGTTGGCAAGGGCCTTTGTCGTCGCTGCATCGTCGCGATCCGGGAAGAGTGTCAGGCGTGCCCACTCGTCGGCTATCTGACAGGCTGAAAGCTCGTCGTTCCAGGCCAGACGCCCGAAAGCATACCAGTTGCTCTGGGCCATGACATTGCCGCACCACGACGGGCTGTTGCCGACATTCGACACGGCGCTGATGGCTGTGAGCGAACGGGCGGGACTCAGGGCATTGTTGATGGGGCAATGGGCAATCTCCTTGATCTGCTGGATGAACTCGGTCCACATGGGAGCCAGATAGGCGATGTGGTTGCTGTGGCCCAGATATTCCTGCGTAATCTGCCATTCTGCCATTTCGCGCGTCTTGGGCATGGCTCCGAAGAGGGCGCTGTAGGCTTCGCGCGGCTGGAAGTCGATGGGACCGTTCTTGATCTGGATGATCACATTGTCGAGGAACTGCCCGTCGAGAGGCTGGAACTCGAGATACGCCTGCTTGGCGCGGTCGGGGTCGGAAGGACTATAGACGAAGGCACGCCACATGACGATGCCGCCAAAGGGCTTCAATGCCTTGGCCAGCATGTTGGCACCCTCGGCATGGGTGCGTCCGAAGTCATTCGGACCGGGCTGTCCCTCGGAGTTTGCCTTCACAAGGAAGCCTCCGAAGTCGGGGATGAGCTTGTAGATCTCCTTCACCTTGGCCGTCCACCACTTCTGTACATTCTTGTCGAGCGGATCGGCAGTGTCCAGGCCGCCGATGACCATGGGAGAGGCAAAGTTGATGGCCAGGTAGGTCTTCATGCCGTATGGACGCATGATGTCGGCCATCTTCTTCACCTCGAGCAGGTATTCGGTGGTGAGCACCTTGGGCGAGGCGTTGACGTTGTCGGGCACGTAGGCATTGATGCCGATCGAGGCGTTGGCGCGTGCATAGTCGCGCAGACGATCGACCGAAGGTATCTCGGGAGCGTCCTTGGGATGGAGCAGATCCTCTTCGTTGACTTCGCCGTCGGCATTGCGCCGCATCTGGTCGGCGCTGTTGCGCCAGAAGATGGAGCGACCGGCATAGCCGCGCTCAATGGTGCCATTGAGGTTGTCCCAATGGTTGAGGATGCGGATGTTGTAGGAGGGCCGCTCGACGAAAGCGGTGTCGGTGACGTTGGCTCCCGTCTGCTGCAGGCGCAGGAGGTGATAGGAACCATAGAGCAAGCCTACTTCGGATGCCGACTGGATGACAGGCGTTCCTGCCTGAATAGTGATGCTGAACGAACCGTCGGGCAACGCCTTCATGGACTTGTTGAGCTTCAGGACAGGCGCAGCGCCTTTCCAACTCTGATTAAGCTCGGCGTTGGCGATTTCGAGAGTGGAGGTTACCGAGGGCGCCGAGCCTTGCAACCACAATTGCGAGCCGTCGTGGGCGGACACTGTGCCGACGAAAAGCAGCGACAGTACGGCAAGAATCGTAAGATGCTTCTTCATGTCTTATTTTATTTATAGGTAATTACAATGAATACGGTGCAAAAATAGGGATTATTTGGCGAAAAAGCAAAAATCAACGTGACTAATTTCGGTATTTGAGCAAAAATAATGGGTCAATTCGGCATATTATCTGCTGCGGGCGGGCATTTTCTTCAAGACAGGCATAGCGCTCAGCGGTATAATACCCGACGCGGTACTGGATCCGGTGCGCTTCGACAAGAACAATGCCGTGTCGCAAAACCGCTGGCTGGACAGGGCATCCTCTGGCTCATTGCCGTAATACCAGCTATCCTCGTCCTCATCTCGATCTTCATCTACCGCCAATACGAACTCACCGACGAGGTGATCGACATGATCAACCACGAGATAGAAGCGTGGAGCGAGTAAACATATAGAACAAGATCCTTTATTTCGTGCGGATGGTCATAATCTGTGCTTCGCAGCCATCGACTTCGACTTTCACTTCTATGCTGCCCGGAGTGCGCGAAGATTGTACCATGATGATTGCCTTTCCCCAAGAAGTCTTGACAGGATTCTGCCAGAATGTATGCTTGCGACGGAGTTCTCCGCTATCGACGGCAAGGAGACGGCCAGCACCCGTAACTGTGACTTTGACATTTCGATCATCGGTTTGTACAAGTCGTCCTTCTTTGTCATGCAGTTCCACCCAGATGTGACTCATGTCTTGTCCATCCGCTTTGATTTCGGTAAAATCCGGTAGGAGAGCAAAAGTGGAAACTTCTCCGGTGGTTTCGATGGAATAGTAGGCTACCTGTTCTTCCCCGTTGTATCCGCGTGCCTCAAGTTTGCCGGGCAGATAGGGGATGTTCCAAACAATGGTGTTGTTGGGATAGTCGCGGGTGAAGTGACGGCCCATGACCTTGCCGTTTTGCACGAGTTCGACGCTCTCGCAGTTGGTGATGGTCTGCACCTGGAACACCATGCCCATATATGAACGCGGGAAGTTCCAATGCGCTGCAATGTTGGGCCATTGCCAGAGGTCACGGCCATGGTCGATGTCGAGCGAGGGGTCGTAGGCAGCGATGCGCACCAAGGGACGCTCGGGGCTCCAGACGGCACGATGATAGGCGGCACGGGGCTTCTCGCCCATGCAGATGTCGAACAGCCCATTGGGCCAGCCCTTGCTGGGGAGCACGGCTTCGCCCAGATAATCGACACCGCTCCAGATGAAGCCGCCCGCAATGAAGTCGTTGGCAGCAACGTAGTTCCAGGGGTTGACTGTGCTGTAGGCACGGATGTTGCCCTCGGCACCGCAATAGTAGGGCAGCTCCTCGGTGACGAGCATGCAACGCTCGGGATAGATCTGGTGCTCGCTGATCATGCGTGCTTCCAAGTAATTGTATCCGATGACGTCGGTGACACCGGCGAACTTGGCCTGATGGTTGTTCTGCGCAGCTAACACTACGGGGCGGGTGGGTTCGAGCCGATGGACGAAGTCCTGCAGCATGCGGGCACGATCGACACCGACATTGGTCGAGTCGTCCCAAGCCTCCTGCAGCTCGTTGCCGATGCTCCAGAGGATGACACTCGGATGGTTGCGGTCGCGCAGAATCATGTCGGCAAGGTCGCGCTGCCACCAGGCATCGAAATGCTGCTCGTAGTAGCCCGACTTCCACTTGTCGAACGCCTCGTCGATGACCACAAAGCCGAGGCTGTCGCACATGTCGAGAAATTCGCTGGAAGGCTGGTTATGGGCACAGCGGATGGCATTGCAGCCGTACTCCTTCAGTATGCGGAGACGACGCAGATAGGAGGCATCGGGCACAGCAGCACCCAGACTGCCTGCCTCGCTGTGCAGACAGAGTCCCTTGAGCTTGAGCGGCTCGTCGTTGAGCAGGAAGCCGCGATTGCTGTCGAAGGCAATGGTGCGCACGCCGAACGACGTAGTGCGCTGGTCAACGGTGCGCCCTCCGGCCTTGACGACGGTCTGAAGCTGGTAGAGATAGGGGTCGGCCATGCCGTTCCATAAGTGGGGATCGGCGATGGACAGTGTCCCGTCAAGTTCGACTGTCTGGCCAGCACTGATTTCCCGAAGGCTGCTTGCCGTGCGGCCCACCTTTCTGCCCGAAGCATCCAGCACCTGCCACGTGACGCTGACTTTCTGTGCCTTGTCTCTGGTGTTCACAATCGACGAACGCACCGACACTTCGGCCTCGCCCGGCTCGACCTTGGGCGTGGTGACATAGTTGCCGTAGGTCAGCAGATGGACAGGCTGGCAGACGTTCAGACGGACGTGGCGGTAGATGCCGGCACCGGCATACCAGCGCGGACGGCCTCCGCCCGTGTTGCACTTGACGACGAGCAGATTGTCGGACTGCAGATAGGGGGTCAAGTCGTATTCTATGCTGCAATAGCCGTAGGGGCGATAGCCGAGGAAGTGTCCGTTGAGCCACACTTCGCTGCGCTGGAAGATGCCGTCGAAGAGAATGCTCACCCGTCGGTCTTGCCATGCCTTGGGCGCAGCGAAACGCTTCTGGTACCAGCCGATGCCATCGGGCAAACCTGCAGCAGAGCCATTGGCTTCACGTCCTTCGACAAAGGTGTCGAAGATGTTCCAGTCGTGGGGCAACTGGACCGTTTGCCACCCGATGGAGTCGCGACTGAACTGCCAGTCGAAGTCGAAGCACAACGTCTCGGCATGCACACCGAGCGAGAGAAATAGCGCTGACAGAAGGATAAGGAGATAACGCATGATGGGGGATTGGATTGATGGAGTTGTTTTTCAAGACAAGAAAAAAACCCCCTTCACTGAGAAGGGAAGGGGGCAAAGGAATGACAGGAGCAGAGGTTATCTCCAGAGTTCGTTCTGATAAGCTTTCTTCGAAGCGTCGTCCATATCGAGAGCATCGATGAAGGACTGCGGAATCGGGTGCAGATAATACTTGCTGTTGGGTTCGTTTTCGATATTCTCAAGACCTGGACGGGTGAAGGTGGTCAATGGCTGAGCCGTGTCCTTGTTGAATGGACAGATGCTGTAGGTCTTGGCGCGGCTGAGTTTCTTGGTGCGAACCAAGTCGAGCCAGCGTAGGCCTTCGCCGAAGAGCTCACGTGAACGCTCGTCGAGAATGAAATCGACATCGATGGTCTGTGCCTCGAGGTCGGCAAGCAACGCGGCCTTGGCAGCTTCGTTCTGGGCAGGGGTGTTTTCTACACGGTTGGCAGCACGTTCACGCAACGGGCGGATGAGGGCCTTGGCATTCTCGGTGTTGCCGAGCATGACGGCAGCCTCGGCACCGATGAGATAAACCTCAGAGAGCTTGGCGATATCGACAGGACGGAGCGACGACGAGTTGGCGTTGCCGCTGAGCGGGTTGTAGGGACCCTGCTTCCAAAGGGCGGGGAAGTTCTCGCGATTCATGTGCTTGGGCGTGAAGACGCCGTAGTTCTTGCCCGGCAGGGTCTGCACGGGATAGGAGCCTCCGAAATGCTGTGGCTCGCTGGCGCCTTCGATCTCGTAGCCAGGCATGTAGATGACGGTGTCACCGAGGGCGAAGGTCGTCGATACACCGTTGGCCGAACCACCATTCTGATTGCACTTCCAAACCTTCTGGAACGTACCATCGTAGCGCGAGTCGTTGGTCTTGTCAGCAAAGATTCGGGTAATGGCTTCGTAGGTTGGAGCCATACGACGCCAGGGACGGCCATAGTCCTGCTCGGCAGCACGACCGCAAGGAGATGCTCCTGAAGCGAAGCCCGTGTCGAACCAGGGACGCATTGCATACGACTGGATGTTACCCTTGGCCGATTCGGTACCCCAGCTGTCGCCCTCCGAAGCGGAGAAGCCTGCAGCATCGCTGCGGTCAGCGTAGAGCAGAATCTCGGCGTTGCGGTCGTTGAGCGCATCGTGTACGTCGTGGTAGTAGGTCTCAAGAGCAAAGCCGCCGGGATTATCGACGCAAGCCTTGGCAGTGTTGTAAGCCTTCTGGAAGAACTCCTGTCCATTGCCACCGTTGTTCTTGAGATACCAGCCGTAGGTGAGATATACCTTGGCAAGCACATACTGGGCAAATGCCTGGGTCACACAGCCGGCCTGGCGGTCGTTGCGAGTGCTGCCCGCAAGTTCGGTGACGGCCTTCTCGAGCTGCGGGATGATGCCGTACTCAGCCATGTTGTAGGTCTCGTCGATAGTGTTGCGTGTGGAGGTACGCACGGCGGTGGTGTTGTAGGCCTGGATGCCCGAGCCGAGGTCGAGCGGGATGCCGCCATAGAGCTGGACAAGGAGGAACTGATAGAATGCGCGCAGGGTGCGTGCCTCTCCCAGCAGACGAGCATCGGCACCGCCGGCTTCACCATTCTGGATGATGGCATTGCAGGTATTGATGTAGGCAAACATATTGGATGACCAATAGACACCGGCGCGTCCCGTTTCGGGGGTTAGGGTATATTCGTCCATGAGGTATTCTTCGGAACCTGCACCCACAAGGTTTCCATAAGTGGATTCGTCGGTGCCATACTGCATGACATAGTATGGGCTGACAGGCCCCCAGAAATAGCGAAGGGAAGAATAGACAGAGGTCAAGGCCAGCTCTACGCCCTGGTCTGTCTGCATCAACTGTGGGGTGATGGTTGAACGAGGGGTCTCATCGAGGATCTCGCTGCATGAGGTCATCACCACCGGAGTGGCTACCATTACACCAATCAGAAATTTAGCGATATTTTTCATAATTGTATTCGAAATAATTAAGGGACGATGTTAGAAAGTAAGGCTCAAGCCAAAGATCCAATTTCGGGTGGAAGGGGTGTTGGTACCGATGGTGAGCACACGGCTTTGAGTGCTTCCGGATGCTGCGACATTCTGGTTGGCGAATGAGTTCGGCTCGGGATCCATACCCGTCTCACTGTGGAAGTCGGAGAAGAAGACAAACGGATTGGTGACAGTGGCATAGATACGGGCCTTGGAGATGCCGCTCTTGCCAAGGATATTCTTGGGCAGCGTGTAGCCCAGCGAGATGGTGCGGATCTTGACGTAGGTGGCATCGAAGTACTGCAGGGTGCTGGCATAGATGGGGGCATCCTGACCGCCTAGGGTTCCACCGGGCGTAGGATAATCGTTGTTGGGATTATCCACCGTCCAATAGTCCACGTCGATATTTCCGCGGCGGCCACTCAGCATGTTGAGATAGCCGTTCGAACCGTGGAGCGTAGATACCAGGATGCCGCCAAACTTGAAAGCACCGACGATGCCCAGATCGAAGCCCTTCCAAGCGACATTGGTGTTGAAGCCGCCCTGGAGGTCTCCATCGGGAGTGCCGATGATCTGACGGTCAGAGGCATTGATGGCGCGCGAGGGGACACCATTGGCATCGAAGGTCACGGCATCGCCATCCTCAAGATTGTAGGACACCTTGATGTCACCGGGTTTGCCACCCGAATGAGCTGCCGCAGCGATGGCCTCTTCGCCAACCTGGTAAATGCCTACCTTATTATAATCGTAGATGGCATCGATGGACTCGCCTACAAACCAGCCGTTGGCGATGTCGCGGTCGGAGTCACCTGCGAGTTGGGTGATCTCGTTATGATTGCGATAGAAGTTGAAGCCCAAAGACCAAGTCCATCCGTTGTAGTCATCAAGGATGATGCCATTGAGGGTGAGCTCGAAACCACGGTTCTTGGTCTCGCCGATGTTGGTCAGATAGGATGACTGTATGCCGGACGATGCGGGCAACGTCACACTGAGGAGCAGGTCCTTGGTGTGCTGGGTATAGAACTCGAAGGCAGCCGTCAGGCGGTTGTTCCAGAAGCCAAGATCGAGACCGTAGTTCCAGTTGGACGTGTATTCCCATCCAAGCTCATCGTTGGGCACAGAGTATGGGGAATAGCCGGTGACCTGGTTACCATTTACAGTGTAATATACCATGGCCATCGAGCCGAGTGTCTGGTAAGGGGAGACAGCCTGGTTGGAGGTCTGTCCATAACCTATGCGCAGCTTCAAGTTGCTGAGCCAGTCAAAATCCTTGAGGAACTCCTCGCGATTAGCATTCCAGCCGATGGAGACAGCAGGATAGGTATGCCACTTCTTGCCCTCGGCGAGCACCGATGAACCATCGGAGCGGACAGAAGCCGAGAACATGTACTTGTTGTCATACACATACTGAACACGTCCCATCCAAGACATGAGTCCACGCTTGTAGTGACTGCCCTGCCCGACAACGGCCTTGTCGCTGTTGAGGGCGAGATTGTAGTACTGCAGTTGGTCGGCAGTGATGCCGGATGCCGACATGGTGGAGTATTCGTACTCGGTCTGCTCGGCCGAATACATGGCAGTGGCGCTGACGCGATGCTTGCCGAACTCCTTGTCATAAGTGAGCAAGTTCTCAAGGGTCCAATTGGTGGTATGTGAGTTGTTAACTGCTGCGCTGGAGAAGATGGCATCGTAGCCGAGATAAGGCACACCCGGGGCATTGAACTGGCCATATTTCGACTGACGATAGTTGAGACCTACGTTGAGACGATACTTGAGGCCGTCCCAGATATCAACTTCGCCAAAGAGGCTGTTGTAGGAAGCAAAGCTCTTGCGGCGATCGGCATGCTTGTCGCCCACGTCCTTATATTTCAAAGGGTTGACAACTCTATCGGAAGAGTTGAGCGAAAGTACGTCGCGCATCGTGCCATCCGAATCGTAGGGGCTGATGTTGGGAGAAGTCTGCAACAGGTTGTAGATGGGCGAACTGTTCTCGCCATCGGTGATGCTGTAGGAGTTCTGTGTGGTGAGGCCAACGCGAACGCGGCCAATCTTCTGGTCGATGGTGGCACGTACGCCGAAACGCTCGTAACCCTGGTTGGGCACAACGGCCGACTCATTGTAGTAGCTGCCGCCGAACGAATAGGAACCGTTCTCAGTGCCAGCCGAGATGGTGATATCGTGACTGTTGGCCATGCCGGTCTTGAAGACCTCATCCTGCCAGTCGGTATCCACACCGGCTTCGTCCATAGGACCAGCCACTCCCCAGGCGCTGCCGTTGGCTGCGGCCACTTCTCGCATCCGGGTGAGCTGGCTGGCATTCATCATGGGAAATTCAGAGAAGAGGGTGACTGCACCGACATAGCCGTTGTAGTTGACAGATGCTTTCCCTGTCTTTCCACGGTTGGTGGTGATGATAATGACACCATTGGCACCTCGCGAGCCGTAGATGGCTGTGGCTGAGGCATCCTTGAGGATGTCCATCGACTTGATGTCATTGGGCGAGATGTCACCGATGCTTCCCGCAAACGGGATGCCATCGAGGACGATGAGCGGGTCGTTGGAAGCAGTGAGCGAACGAGTACCTCGGATACGAATCTGCTGGTCGGCACCGGGGCGGGAGGAGGTGCGCTGGATATCCACGCCAGCCACACGGCCTTGCAATGCCTGGGTGGCACTCTGGGCAGGCACTTCACGCAACTTGTCAGAGCTGACCGAGGCGATGGAGCCGGTGACGTCGCTCTTCTTAGCCGTACCGTAACCGATGACCACCACGTCCTCAAGGGCCTTGCGGTCCTCTTCGAGGGTGACCTTCATGCCGTCGCTGGCCGTTACCTCCTGGGAGAGATAACCGATGAACGATACCTTGAGCCGCGCACCGGCCGGAACACTGAGGGTGAAGTTGCCGTCGAGGTCGGTCATGATGCCGTTGGTCGTCCCTACCTGAACGACGTTGGCACCGAGGATCGGCTCCCCGAGGGCATCCAATACTTGTCCCCTGATGGTCACATTCTGTGCAAGCACCATCACTGGGAACATCACGAGCAATACGAGCGCATACAACATGTTGCACGCCCGATTCCCGAACAAAGATTGACAGGTGATTTTCATAAATGTTGTGTTTTGGTGTAATTAAAAAAAAGTAATACCGTAGAATTTCATGAGTAAAGTCAGCTGGAACCTTACCTCAGAGAATGGGCAAATGAGGCAAGATTCCAGCTGCAAACTTAAAGCTATTTTATCAAATTTCCAAATTTTCGACCCAACTTTTTAAACAAATGAACGATTTTGAACCAAAAATTGGACATTTGATAAAAAAAGTCACTTAAAAAGGGAAGAAAATGCGGTGGGAATGCGCTCGCCACTACGCAAGGCGCGGAGCTGCGCCTGGGCATCGTTGCCCACGGGACGCGTGGTGAACTCGGGGGTATTGAAGGAATAGAGCGACTGGGTGTAGAAGCGCTTCGGGTCGCGCTGCGGCAACAGGAAAGGCTTGGTGGCCTCGCCGTCGGGACCGATCGACGAGAGGTAGATGCGGGAGTAGCGCCCGTCGTCGCGCCGGCTGGTGAAGAGGAACCACGGGCCGTCGCTGCACCAGTTGTGGAAGCTGTCGGCTCGCGAACTGTTGACGGCGGTGAGCGGACGACTCTGACCCGACTGCAGGTCGAGGAGCCATAGGTCGCTTTCGGGATGCCAGATGGTGAAATAGCCATAGTCGGCTAGGGTGTACATCAGATAGCGCCCGTCGTAGGAAGGTCGTGGCCAGCTTATGCTCTTGCCTTCGACAGCAGCATTGATGAGCGTATCGACCTGCTGGCCGATATGACCAGTAGTGGGATCAAAGCTCACGCGGCAGAGGCTGTAGCGTTCCTTGTCGTAGTCGGTAGGATAGATCTGACGGCGGGCAGTGACGAAATAGAGCCAACGGCCATCGGGTGAGAAAGCGGGGCAATTCTCTGCCCAAAGTGTTTTCATGATGAGGGTGTCGCCGATAATCTGATGCGTCTCTGTATCATAGACAAATACATCTGATTTCGTGTCATATACCTCCACCACATTTTCCTTTCGGGTGTGGAACATCTGCGAAGTCTTGTTGGTCGAAAACGCGCAATAGCGTCCACTAGGATGCCAATATGGATATACCATAGCACCACCCAACATGTCGTTGACAGCTTTCAGCAGTTCGTCCTTGCCGCCTGTGTGAAGCAAAGTTGCGCCATTACCACCTCGAACGTGCAGGACGTGCTGGTCGGGATTGGCACGATTGGGCGTGTGGCAGTTGATGCACATCCCTTCGTTGGAATGATTGTCGAGTAGAGAAGTTTCCTCGAACGTACCAAGTTCGCGCTCATAGATGCCCATCAGGCCGAACATCTCGTAGCCTGGGGCAATGCGACGATAGGTGATTCCCCAATCGGGCAGGTCGCTGTCGGCAACCTTGATGCTGAAATCGCGATAACGCGTCCATTGTCCATCGCGTCGGTCACAAACAGTCACATTGAGCTGCCCACCACGATTCTGCTCGACCAAAGCGTGCCACTGATCGATATCAAAATCGGTGCAGGAGCCTTTGGAACGAAGCATACCATCTCTCGCTCCGCTCACCACCACGTCTAGGGCCGTAACGCTATCGTCGGCCATTGCAAAATTGAGAGGTGCGATACCCACGGGAATGGTGACATCCACATAGTCGGGATAGATGGCAGGCAAGACATCAACCACCACAGCATCGCGAGACCCAGGGGAACATGCGGCCGACAGACAGAGAGTCAACAGCAGACTAAAGGAAAAAATCGTCTTTGAGCTTTTCATGGATTTCGCGTATTTTTTGATAAGACGGATAGTTGACAATCAGTTCGGGATGCTCGACCAAGGGGCGCAATTGTTTTGTCCAGAAGTGACAGTCCTTGTGCTGTTCGCCGATCAGCAGGTATTTTCGGGCGAGATCATATTCGCCGGTGATGATGGCAACTTCGGTCAAACGTTTCAAGGCGCGGCTGTTGGGCTTCTCGCTGCGCATGGCAACCATCGCATCGAAAGCTGCACGACGCGCCATATTGACCATACCAAGCCGCAAGTAGATGTCGCTCATCATCAGCGCGGAAGTCTCGCTGCCCAACACACCGTGGGAATCGGCAAGACACAAGTCAAGTTCCTCGCGGCTGCATTGGCCCAGGTACCACGACGCAAGGCGCACCGCATTGCGACAAGCAGAAGACTTTGTAGGCTGTTTCCGGTTCATCTCTACAATGTCTGCCCACTTTCCTTTCTGCAAAAGCAGGTCGTAGGCTTGCTCTTCGGGCGTACCACCTACCAATTCGGGAGTGCGCTGGCATCCGCAGAACATAAATCCTACAAGGGCAAGCACACCACACAGCGCAAACTTGACAGCAAGAAGTCGTTTGGTCGTCATAGCGTCGTTAATCAGGTTTTGAATGAAATGTTTTTATTTTTCGAATAAAGAGTGCTGCATCTTATGACGCAGCACTCCATGTAATCAGATCATGTGAGTAGGGTCATCATCGAATTACCTACCGACATCATTATTTGCTACCTCTATATGCCTCGTTCTGCTCGCAGAGGGTGTTCTTGGTGATCTCATCCTCAGGAATAGGCATATCCATCTTCAGGTCGTTGTAGTCGTAGTCGCGGTTGGTCCAAGGAATATCCTTGAGGTCATCCACGCTGCGCTTTGGATAGTTGGTGGCGACATGGTCTGCCATGAAGCCGGACTTCTGCATATCGGGACGCAGACACCATTCGCAGTTGAACTCGCGACGACGCTCG
>JAEEGH010009492.1_pt1 | contig 22681 bp, 17 predicted proteins | sample 9134181 | NCBI WGS metagenome assembly JAEEGH01 (sample SAMN16246544, study PRJNA631951) | gut metagenome | biome: gut microbiome; feature: rumen; material: DP-attached | host: Bos | place: Iran: Karaj | collected 2018-10
TGAGAGCGGAGACACGATGCCTGAAGTCCCGATAATGCTTATGCCGCCAACAACACCAACCTTAGGATTGAAAGTCTTTAGAGCGATTTCCGCGCCATTTTCGACAGAGATCGTGACGGCATAACTGGCATTATCATCAAGAGCACGAAGCTCATTCTCAATCATCATTCGTGGCGTAGGATTAACAGCAGGACCTCCAACAGGTATTCCTAGTCCGGGAAGAGTGACCTTCCCTACCCCTTCACCTTGCAGAAACGTCACATTAAAGCTATCACTTTTATCAAGAGCCACGGCCGATGTTATCTTACAGCCCTTCGTTACATCAGGATCATCACTACTATCCTTTATGACAGAGGCGACGCCCTTACCCTCGTACGTCACAGGAATGGTCATTATCTCGCCATCAGGCAAGGCAAAATAAACCTCCTCAGGATATTCATCAAAAAGGAGCGACAAAGCCGCCGCCTTTGTTGCAGCCGTAGCACAAGCGCCTGTCGTAAAGCCAGTCTTTAACGGAAAGAAATCGGGCAGAAGATGCTCAATCACCCTACGAAGACCATATTTTCCTGTTACGGTAATCCAATCGTCAGGCAATTTCGGATGCTCAACGACAAACACCTTCAGGCCAAGTTCGAGGGCAGCCTCTACCTTTACCTCAAAACCGCCACTCTCACCACTTTCCTTTGTTATGATAGCATCACAACCGACTTCTATCATCACCTTCTTCTCGTCCTCAACAGACGGAATTTCAAGCGATTCGTTATAGAAGATGACCTGATCGTCAGCAAGTCCGGCAGCCTTAGCAAGAGCGATGCTCTCTGGGCGATTGAGGATTCTAAAAATGGCATTGGAACGCTTTAACTTGTTGATAGTATTCGCGCCTGTAAGAGCAAGGAGTTTCTTTACCTTAGCCTCCTGCATCTTAGCGATAGCATCATCATAATCCGAGCAATACGTCACGCCCTTGATATGCTCAGGAAAGACACGTTGAAGCCTTATAACAAGAACGTCAACCTCTCGTCGAGCCTCATCTATCGTGTTATGGAGATTCTCGGCAAAAGGATGTGCAGCATCAACAATACAACCAAGCTCGTGCTCCTTACAGAATGCCACGATATTATCAGCCGACATAGCCCCAGTAATATGCACCCCGTTATGCATATCCACCTTTTGCAAACTGCCCTTAGTAGAGTAATAGAAAGGCTTTCCCGCCTGCTCACATACATCCACAGCAAGCCTTCCCTCGGTTGTGCCTCCAAAGACTAGAAGACTCACCCCCAGCCCCTCCCGTAAAGGGAGGGGTGAGGGGGTGGGTCTGAATAGATGCGTGAACTTCCCATCATACAACTTACTCAAACCTTCACGATTATCAATAGCATCACCAACGACAATCATGGTGGTGAGTGAGAGGTGGTTCTCCTTCATTATCTTTGCAAGGTCCTTGAGCTGCCCACGATAGATACGTTGGTCCTTCCAAGTCAGTTTATAGCAGCAAGCAACTGGCGTTTCGGGCTTATAGCCGCCCTCAAGGAGTTCTGTCTGTACCTGTTCTGCAAGAGAAGCGGAAAGGAAGATGCACATAGTACTCTGATGTGAAGCCAACATGTGAAGTTTCTCCTTGTCTGGCATAGGAGTACGCCCTTCACCACGAGTGAGAATGATTGTCTGGCAACGCTCAGGAATAGTAAACTGACTCCTCAGTTCGGCAGCTGCGGCAAGGAATGATGAAATACCAGGAGTGATATGATAGTCCATTCCGTATTTATCAAAAAATGCCATCTGTTCCTGTATCGCTCCATAAATACAAGGGTCGCCAGTATGCAAACGCACAATCTGCTTGCCCTTGTCATAAAATTCCTTCATCAACTCAAACTGCTCTTCCAAATCCATATCGGCAGAAGAGCGAACCGTAGCACCTGCCTTGGCATAATAGGTCAGCTCCTTTGGCACAAGACTTCCGGCATAAAGTATCAAATCCGCATTCTCAAGGAACCTCTTTCCTCGCACGCTAATAAGTTCGGGATCACCAGGACCTGCACCAACGATTTCGATATGAGGGGAAGAGGGAGCCGGAACGCGAACGGAGGCTGCTACCGTCCAATTCTGGCCTTTTTGCTTTGGAAGTAAGATTTTACCTCCACCAATAAGTACAGAAGCCTCACACACGCTTGGAGTTCCTACGTGCTTGCTAACCGTAGCGCTCGGATTCGGCACATCAACCTCGGCAAGCTGGTCTGATGTATAGAAATTGAACTTATACCCTTCTTCCTGAAGGAACTTCACAACAGGCTCGTCTGCCTTGAGGTCAATAGTATTGAAATCAACGATACTCTCAGCATATATCCCAGCAAAGCCAATAGCCGTAAAGACCTCGCTAACCACCTGCTCAACTGGTTCTGCCTGATGCGCAAGTCCAAGTCCCACGTGAACACAACGCGGAACATACTGCACGCAAAGAATATCGTCATCAAGAATCTCCTCCTGAGGCGAAACGATAATAGCAAGCTTGAACTTATCCGACGTTATCTCGCTAACCTTCTCAACAACCGTCACATGCTTTGGAAGAGAAGAAAGAAGATATTCCGTACCCTCATCCCTCACCTCCATATAGAGAGCTGTTGGCTGACAGGCAACAAAGCAGGCTATCTCCTTGTTGATATTCTCATGAGGCAACACCCAACCGAACCTATCGGCAATAGTATCCAAAGCCCAAAGTCCTTCAAGATCGCTCTGAGTAGTAATGACAGGATTTGCCTTCAGGATTTCAGCAATACGGGATGTGAGTTCGTTAGCCCCACCAACATGTCCAGAAAGAACGGAAATGACATTTCTTCCCAAGGAATCAACACATACCACAGCCGGGTCTGTATGCTTATCCTTAATGAAAGGCGCAATACTTCGCACGCAGATACCCATAGCACCAATAAAGATGATATGCGCCTCCGTATTCCACCTTGACTCGATATCACTCAACTGGCAAATCTCATCACCAAGCTGCAGAGCCAACCTTGATGCTATCTCACGTCCTTTATCGTTAATTGCTACTATCATTTCGTTGCTTTTAGTATTGTTATTGGGTTAAAGTCGTCCAGAGCCATACGGACTGGTTCATCAAGTATCATTTTCAATTCCTTGGCAGTCTGAACGAAAGCATCATAACTCGACTGGACGACAGTATTCATCACTATCACGCCTCCTTCCGTCAATTCCGCATATATCTTTTCCATCATCTCTGGAAGTTTACCACCATGCCCTCCTATAAAGACGGCATCAGGCTTTGGATAGCCAGAAACATCTACCTGAAGGAAATCGCCTATAACGGTCTCTATACCCGGAGCACCAAACTTACGGGAGTTCTTCTCCATAAGTTCCCTACCCTCCTCGCGCACCTCAAATGCCGTTATCTTCAGATGAGGGAATTGCAACTTTGCCTCTATACTCACGCTTCCCGTACAGAAGCCCACATCCCACATCGCCTTTCGCTCTCGCAACTGCATCATAGCAAGTGACATCAGCCTTATCGGCATCTTCGTTATCATCTTCGCCCTACCGTCAAGCAAGTGGAACTCAAATTCTGGGATGCCGAAAGGACGAGGACGTGAGAATTGCCTTTGTAAAATTAGGCAATTCAATTGAAAATTGAAAATTGAAAATTGAAAATTGTCATCAATCTCAAAAATCCGTTCTGTTTCTTCGTTCCCCAGATTCTCCCCAACTGTCATCTTGTAGTTGGTATAGCCGTAATCCTGCATCCTCTGCCAGATAGCCTGCGGGGTGTTCTTCTTGTCGGTCAGCACACCAATAAGCGGTTCACCATTAATAAGAGCCTCATCAAACTTATCCCAAGGCCTTCCTGTCAAGGAAACGACATGCATATCATGATATGGGATGCACATCCTATGGGCAAGCATCTGAAGAGAATTGAAAGAAGGATATACCTTCATCTCGCATCCCGGGCATTCCCTTTGGATAGTGTTGGCAAAGCCGAAGAACAAAGGATCGCCAGAGGCAAAAACCACGATATCATCATACGCCTCATACTGTCTGAAGACATCGCTCAACGGTACGGTAATATCAATCCAAACGGCATCCTCAGGCAGAAAATCCCTCATTATCTCATGATGCCTCTTTCCACCCGAAAACACCTTCCCCGCCTTGATTACCTCCATCACCTCGGGAGGAAACCATTGGTGGCGGGAATCGGTTATGCCTATTACCACATATCTTGCTTGCCTTCCCATTATCAATTATTAATTCTCAATTATCAATTAGTCCCCGATCTCGGGGACTATACATCCCTCCCCGGCCTCAGCTGCTCCGCATCATCGAAGGTGAGGATGGAGTTTACCAAGGTGGCGGCAAGGTTACTACCGCCCTTGCGTCCGTCGATTATTATCTTCGGAATATCGCGCAAAGCCTTGGCGGCGTGCTTGCTCTCCTCCACATGAACAAAACCGACAGGAGCGCCTATTATTCCCGCAGGATGACACTTTCCCTTACGGGCAAGGTCGCATAACTCAAGTAAGGCGGTTGGGGCATTACCAAAGACATAAAGGGCATCGGGATGTTCCTCGGCTGCGAGTCTCATTCCTGCCTGAGCGCGAGTAATGCCAAGCGTCTTTGCCATCTCCGCCCCACGAGGGTCGTTAATATAGCAAACCACCTCTATACCGAGTCGTTGCAAAGCACCCTTACGAATACCGCTTGCAGCCATAGTCACATCTGTAACTATGCACTTCAGTTCTCCGCTCTGCACCTTCGCATATAGCTTAGCCGTAGCCTCATCATCAAGCCACAAAAGGCCTTCCATATCAAAATCGGCTGTAGTATGAATGGCGTGAAGCATCGGCCATAGCTTCCAGATAGGAATATCAGGATTCTTCAGTTCCTTACGGATAGTAGCAAAGGACTTTATCATTATCCCCTGCCCTACGTTCGTGTCTTTCGTATCTTCAGCCGCCTCCCTATAATATCCGCGAGGGGTGATGAAGGTGCCATTCCACTCATACGACTGGCTATTGCCGATTATCACGATAGTGAACATATCCACCTGCTCGGGGTCGAACTCCCCAAGGGTGGTTATCGTTATCTGCTGTTCCGGACGTCCTGCCTGACGGACATAGCCAACAGGAGTATCAAGCGAGCGTTCCTTACGGAAAATCTCGACAAGACGATACAACTGCCAGTATCTTCCGTGGCTCTTAGGGTTATAGATAGCGGTCACGAAATCGCCAACGGCAGCCGCCTTGATGCGTTTCTCGATAACCGACCAAGGCGTCATAAGGTCGCTCATGGAGATGATGCAGAAGTCATGCCCGATAGGCGCACCAAGCAAGGATGCCGCCTTCTGGAAAGCACTAATGCCCGGATATGATACAATCTCAATATCCGAGTTACGTTCACGCTTCATCTCGTAGATGAGGGGCGTCATGCCATAGATACCAGCATCACCACTTGAGATGACGCACACGTTCTTGCCCTGTTCCGCAAGCTCGAATGCCTGAAGCGCCCTGTCACGCTCCTTCTTCATTCCAGTATCCACGCATTCCGTTCCCTCACGAAGATAAGGCTCAATAAACTGGAAGTAGTATTTATATCCTACCACCACGTCACACTCACCTACAGCCTTCAAAACCGCAGGTGTGATATCTTCTGGAGAACCAGGACCTATGCCGCAAATTGTAATCATAAGAAAATAATAAAAGAACAGCAACCCCTTTCCTGCCCTGCGGGCATCCTTTCCCCGTGAAGGGGCAAGGAGGGAGAAGTTACCTTTTATCGCTTAAAAGGGATTGTTGAGGGATTATTACTATCCCCTTGCCCCTCCATGGGGAAAGGGTGCCCGCAGGGCGGGAAAGGGGTCTCTCCTTGCCCCTCCACGGGGAAAGGGTGCCCGAAGGGCGGGAAAGGGGTCGCTAGTATTTGATTTTCAAACTCACCACCCCCGCTCTTCCCGGATTAACCGTTGAGAAGTTAGAGTTCCAGTAGGAGGTATCTCGTTTGTTGAAGATATTCTCAATACCGATACCCGGCTCAAGAGTGAAATTCTTCAAGGCTATTGTATGCTTCGTGTTCAAATCCCATTGTGAGTACGCAGGAGCATAGCCGTATGTGCTTGAATAACGCTCGCCCTGAATATGGCCGTTGAGGTTGATGTTCAGATGATAGCTGTTCCAAGTCTTATCCCAAGCCACATTCACGTTAGCCACATTCCTAACACACTTATCCACAGGCGTTTCTATATACTCGTAGGTCTGAGTATCTGAGTTGAACGACATTGTCTCTGCCTTTGAATCTGTGTATGTATATCCTCCACCGAGAGCAAAGCCACCAGGAAGCAGGAACTTCACATTCATGCTCAAGCCCTTGATAGTAGCCTTGTCGATATTGTCACGCTGACGAATTGTTGTCCAACCGTCCTCGTATATTGCCGTAAGCTTGCTGCTCGCATCAATCTCGCTCTGTCTCATAGTGCGATAGTTGATCATATTGCGAATCTTATTCACGTATGTGCTGATGCTCGCGCGAACCCACTCGTTTGAGTACTCGGCATTCAGATTCCAGAAATCATTCTTCTCAGGCTTCAGATCCTCGTTGTTGAGAGTATATCGCTTGTTTGTCTTTGCCTGATCCGTTGCATATAGTTGCGACAAGGTAGGAGTACGATATCCTCCTGCATAGCTTGCACGAAGCCTGAAACCTCCTGCGTGGAAGAACAAGGCGGCATTTGGCGTGAAGTGAGAGCCGAAATTACTGTTATGCGTATATCTGAAACCTGCCACAGCCTCCAGCATATTGCAAATCTGTATCTCGTCCTGAGCAAAGAGATTTGAAGTGTTCATGTTCTCAGATTCAATATTATCCGATACGCTCTTCAGATTCTCCTGAACGAGTTCCACACCTCCCGACAGCTTATTCCACGAGTTCAACCTAAAAATTCCCTTCAAAGTCTCGTTCCAGTAATGCGTACGTTTTCTCGATTCGCTATAAGCCTCTGCATCAAGCGTTTGCCAATAGTCATACTCCGAGTTGAAGTTATCATTATAGATATCAAGATACACATGAGTATTCTTGTTAGGCGTCCAGCGTGCTCCTGCTCCTACGTTATACGACTGATGATGCAGGTCGTAGGTATAGGCCTGTTTCGGAGTATAGCTGTATGTCGTCTCGCCTGTCTCCTTGTCCTTTGTAGCCTTCTGAGTATAGTAGCTTGCCAACTGCGGACGTTTTGTATTATGGTCGTAGAGATTTCCGCGGGCATACACATCAAACTTCTCAGAGAATCGCCATTCCAGTCTCTCGCTTATATTCTCCGAACGGAAGCCCTGCGACATAGGGCGACCTGTCAGCTTCGGAACGGAGACATCGCCCTCCATAAACTCCTGATAGTTATTCACTTGCCAGTTGTCTGCCTGACGATGGTTATACGATGTATAGCTTGAGAACTTCCCTTGGGTAACATCCACGTTCACATCCTGATCAAAGCGCCCTTTGCTTGAGAAACGTGTCCTGCTCGTCACGTCAACAGGTTTCTTGCTCTCGTCGGTAATGATATTGATAACTCCGGCTATGGCATCCGAGCCATACAAGGCACTTGCTGCTCCTGAGAGTATCTCTATTCGCTTTATGTTGTCAATACTGATACGATCCCAGCGGTCATCGCCACTCACGCGCTTTCCGTTCTCTAGAATCACGATATAGTCGTCACTCACGCCGTTGAAGTTCACGAATGTTCCCATACCATTAGTATGCGTCGTAATGTCAGAACTCAACTTTGTCAAAGCCTCCTGAAGACTCGTAACCTGAGCGTCCTTCAGTTCCTTTGCAGAGATAACCTTAACGGCTATCGGGGTGTTATCCGCCTTGTGATAAGTACCTGTTCCCGTCACAGTTACAGGGTTCAGTTCCACATTCTTTTCTGACTGTGCATTAGTATTTACAGCCAAAGCTGAGATTACAGTCAAGAATAATAATTTTTCTTTTTTCATAAATCACTTCCTCATTTCCCGAGGAATTTTCCATTTAGTTTTGGCTTATGTTATTAAATCACTTAATGTATTGTATGCCTGTGAATATCAAATAAACACAGAGTTTTCGTTTTTTTTATCGAACACAGATATCTCGGATCTCACAGATGCTAATCACGAGCGCAAGCGAAAAATATACCTTTAATCTGTGTAATCTGTGGTCAAACCAAATTATATTGTGGTCAATCCTCAATTCCGACACAAAGATAATTCATTTTTCAGACACGAGCAAGAAATAACCGCATTTTTTATCAAAAGAAGCTAAATTGTTTTTGAGAAAGCAAATTATCAGTAATATTTACACGCAGAGGCACAGAGACGCAGAGTTTTTTTGACCACAGAACGCACGGAATAAACGAATATCTCGTTTCATATTGCAAAGGTACTAAATCCAGAATTAACGTATGCGGTTTAGCGTGGTTTAATGTGGTATTTTGTTGTTTTTTTTCGAACGCAGATTATTTCGAACGCAGAGACGCGAAGGCGCTAAGAATTTTGGATTTTGCGAGCGCCGAAGGTGCGACATCTAATAAGGCAGTCCGTAAGGGCTGTTACATGATAGGGATAGAGTAATTTGAGCGCCATAGGTGCGACACTTATTATAGGTATTGCACCTACGGCGCTCATTAATTATTTGCTGTTTGTGGTAGCCATTACAGACTACCCTTTTAGGTGACGGGCTTACAGCCCTCCTACGAGAACGCAAAGGAGAAAAACTTTGCGTCTCCGCGACTTTGCGTTTGAAAAATATTCGACGGAACTTATGATCTCGTAACATGCGAAGAGTTGCGCGAGGGTATGAAAGGCTTTGTAGGGAAGTAGTCTTTCTGGGCAGGGCGTGGCGAACAGTAGAACAGTTGTACAGTTGTACAGATGTATTTTGGTATATACATCTATCTCTATTTTCTATCTATTTTATTATATTATATATATAATATATATATTATAAATAATTAATAATAAGATAGTTATAATAAATGAAAGATAAAATAAAAATAAAGAAAAGATAGAAAGTAGTACTTTCGGAAATTCAACTGTTCTTCTGTTCGTACTGTAATGTTCATGTACTAACTGCTTGATATATAAGCGATTGATGTCGAACAGTACCTCCATACACATGACACTTTCTCATTATTAAGCTTGTAAAAACCATAAAAAAAGAGTCTTTCCTCGGTAAATTGAAGATAAAATACCCAGTTTTGAACATGAAAGTAGCAAAATTAACATTTTAATTAATGTTTTAATTAATGCGACATTAACGTGAAATTAATGTTGCAAGTAAAAAACTTGAGGTGAAACCCTAATTATGACATAAATTCAAGCATTAATACTGACATTACTGTCCTTTCTGTACTCGGATTATTTTGAACGCAAAGTTTTTTCTTGAACACAGATTTCACAGATAAAAGGGATATTTTCGCTTACGCTCGTGATTAACATCCCTAATATCCCGAATATCTGTGGTTTTTATTTTCCGTGGTCGAAAATAAATCTCTGCGACTTAGCGTTTTTGCGTTCGAATAAAAAATACAGTAAAATACCACACTAAACCACACCAAACCGCATTAAACCGCAACCGCCAATTCAGAATTTCGTAACTTTGCATCAAGAAAAGGATTCGAGGACGTGAATTGCTTGGAAGCGTCCGAAGCAAGTCCCAAGTAAGTCCGTAGTAAGTCCCATGTAAGTCCCATTCTAGAAAGGGACTTGAAGCGGATTAGAAGCGAAGGAGAAACGGAGCAGGAACGAAGACTGAGCGAAGGCAGAGCGGAGGATCAACGGAGGCTGAGCGAAGGATGAACAGAACAGGAAAAAAGAAGAAACTCTACACCTTCATAACTTTTTGGCTTTATAACCTTTGGTGTAGAGTTTCCTGCTAATTAGCGTTCAAATAAGTCGGAATGAGAGCCTGTGCTTGTCAAGAGAAGCACGAGTTCATTATCATACTGCTCCCATAGAAGAAGCCAGTCGGGCTTGATATGGCATTCCCAACAACCTGCATAGTCACCTGATAGTTTATGAGGACGATAGGTAGCGGGAAGCGATCCAGTCTCAGCAAGCAGAGTGATAACCTCCTTGATAAGCCGCATATCATAGCCACGCTTTTCGCAACGCTTCAAATCTTTTTCAAAACGCTTTGAAGGTTTGATAGCATACTTCATATGTTAATGCCCATATCCTTAAACATAGCCTCAACAGAATCAAATGATTTCAATCTGCCATGCTTCATGTCTTCGCGTGCATCCTCGATAGCCTTCATCGTCTTGTCATTAAGACACTCGCCAGTCTCAGGATCGTAAAGACGTGGCTTTGCAACCTGCCTCTCCTCATCGGCCATAGTATATGTCCAGCCCATCTTTGTCATCATCTTCTTGAAGAAGCTAACATCACTATTGGGGATATTTATGGTAATTGCTGTCATAACACGATATTTTTTGTTATTTCGATGCAAATTTAGTTAAAAATTTCGAGATAGCGAATAAAAAAGAAAAAAATATACAGAAATCCCATAAAAACGCCATAAGGTGCTTGGGAATCTGCGTCAGTTCAGAACCTCGAACTTCAGGATTCTGACGTCAATCAAAGGACGGCTCAATCCATCGGTTTCAGCCTGCTGAATCTTCTCGACCACATCAAGACCGCTTACCACCTGTCCGAAAACAGTATAGGCACCATCAAGCCACGGAGTACCGCTTTGCTGATAGCCCTCGTAATACTCAAGACATTTCTTGTAAGGGTTCTTACCCTTCTGTACCGGCCACTTACCCCAGGTGATATAGAACTGCGAGGTAGAGCTCTTGAACTCAGGGTTCTTGTCGTCACCCTCACGCGCAGCACACAAGGCTCCACGCTTATGGAAGAACTGAGGATATAGAATCTCTGCTTTAAGCACCTTTTCTCCATTCTCACCAGGGACATCCGAATTGCCAAGCGGAGTAGGATCATCAACTGACGTATATGAAGCAGTCTTTGAATCGGGATCGCCACCCTGTATCATGAAGTCCTTCATAACACGATGGAAGAGAGTGGAATCAAGTGCTCCTGTCTTTGCCAGACGCAGGAAGTTATCGCGATGAATAGGTGTCTCATTATATAACTCAACAACGATGTCGCCCTCCGTTGTGTGGAGTTTCACAAGCTTACGGTCATACAACGCAGCCATATCCATCTTACCCTCGCGAATCTGTTCATCAAGCAAAGCCCTCATTATGGCAGTAGGCTTTCCTTCCTCGGTAAAAGCGCCAAGCTTATATTGTGACGGACGACATTCGGGTTCCCAATAGAAAACGCCCTTGCAACGTCCCTTAGTGTCATTCTTCATCCTATGGATAAGCTCGGCATACTGTTCCCTACCCTGCTCTATCACCCAAGGTTTCTGCTCGTCAACCTCATAGCCTGTCTCGACAATCATCACGTCAGTACCGTATTTCTCGCTCAACTTGCGGATATTCTTCAGGCAGTCGTGCAAGGTCATAACAGCATTCGACTCTTTTCCCGACTGGATAGCCCAATAAGGATACAGGGACATTCCGATGACATCCCACTTGGCACCATTATCCTTGAGAGCATCAAGATTACGGTTGAAAAGACTGCTATCAAAGCCGTTGTTAAGATGAACTATCACCTGTGTCTCAGGGAAAACTGCCTTTACAGCATCATATCCTGCAGCAAAGAAGCCTGCATATTGCTTAGGATTCTGATCAAGCTTTCCAAGAGGCCAGAGCAAGCCGTTAGCAGTCTCATTTCCCACCTGCACCCATTTAGGAGTTATTCCGTTCTCTTTCAAAAGCGTAAGGACCTCGTTGGTATGGGTTGCCATAGCAGCACACATCTTCTTGAACGACAGTTTCTCCCATGCCTTCGGAATGTTCTGCTTTCCAGGATCAGCCCACCAGTCACTATAATGGAAATCAACCATAACCTCCATACCAAGTTCCTTGGCACGCTTCGCCTTTGCCAACAGGTCTTCCTTATTGCACCAGTTATCGTGCTCAGAAGGGTCAACCCACACACGCAAGCGGATTGCGTTCATACCCATCTCCTTCATCAAGGCTGTACACTCACGCTCCTCGCCTTTCCAATTATATAGTTTCTGGCCTTTGCTCTCCATTTCCGTTTCCCAACTGACGTCAGCACCAAGATAGAAATCCTGAGCGAATGATGTCAGGGAAAGAAAGGCGAGGGAAAGAATAGCTAATGATCTTTTCATTGTTTTTTAGAACTTAATTTTTAGGAGTAATAAGGAGTACAAGACGATAGTATTTATCGCTTATTTGAGCATTCAAAACATTCGTCTTGTACTACTTATTACTTCTTGTACTCCTTAAATTATGAATTACGTATGCTGAACTCACAACCGCAGTATAGCTGGTTATAGAATCCATTCTCTTTCAGAAGTTCGTTACGACGCTGCTGCAAGCCTCCCTTTCGCCAGTTACGGTCGTCGAAGGTTACACCTCCCACCTGCTCAGCAGCCCAGGCACCAGCCTCGTTTATCTGGTCAAGAGACTTCCAACGACTTGATGCAAGAGTTGTGGTAAACTCCCCGATACCGAGTTCCTTACACTTTTGGGCAGTTCTCAGAAGTCGGATTTTAAAGCACTCAAGACAACGCTTTCCGCGTTCAGGCTCATTCTCCATTCCTTGAATCTTGCAAAGCCACGCCTCGTGGTCATAGTCATCATCAATAATGGTAAGACCGAGTTTTTCAGCATAGCGCGTTATCTCGTTCTTCCTTATGAGATATTCCTGCTCAGGGAAGATATTCGGATTGCAATAGAATAGCGTAGGGCGCACATCATTGGCAAGCATCCATTCAAGAATGGCACTTGAACAGGGAGCACAGCAACAATGTAGTAAAACTTCTTTCATATTTCTTATTAATATTGAACCAAACATGGGTCAATAATATAAACGCAGGCAAGAAAGGAAAATTGCCGTCCATTCATAATTCTTGAACAGACGGCAAACTTTACTCTTTATTCTTTAATCTTTACACTTTACTACTCTTCCTCCTCAGCCTCATGCTCTGCGATGAGCTTCTGCTGGATGTCGTTAGGAACAAGCTCGTAAGAAGCGAACTTTGTGGTGAAAGATGCGCGACCACCGGTGAGCGAACTCAACGCGATAGAATAGCTTGACAACTCCTTCAACGGAATCTTTGCCTGAAGCTTCTGATAGCCATTCTCTGAGTCCATACCCATGATGAGGGCACGACGCCCCTGAAGGTCAGACATCACATCACCCATACAGTCAGCAGGTACATAGACCTCAAGGTCATAGATAGGCTCAAGAATCTTAGGACCAGCATTCTTGAATGCCTCAGAGAATGCATTACGTGCAGCAAGCATGAATGAAAGCTCGTTAGAATCTACTGGGTGCATCTTTCCGTCATATACGATTACACGTACATCACGAGCATAAGAGCCTGTCAGCGGACCACGCTCCATCTTCTCCATTACACCCTTGAGGATTGCAGGCATGAAGCGCATATCGATAGCACCACCTACAACGGTATTGATGAATACGAGCTTACCGCCCCACTCCAACTGTATCTCCTCACGAGACTTCACGTTGATCTTAACTTCCTGACCATTGAGCTTGTATGTCGTTGGATCAGGCATACCGTCTGCGTATGGCTCAACGATAAGATGAACCTCACCAAACTGGCCAGCACCACCTGACTGCTTCTTATGACGATACTCAGCCTGAGCACTCTTAGTGATAGTCTCACGATATGGAATCTTTGGCTCGATGAAATCGACCATAATCTTCTCGTTGTTCTCCAAGCGCCACTTCAAAGTGCGGAGGTGGAACTCACCCTGACCATGAACGATGACCTGACGAAGCTCCTTACTCTGCTCTACAACCCATGTAGGATCTTCCTGACGCATTCTGGTAAGTGCAGCCATAAGTTTCTCTGTCTCAGCCTCATTCTTTGCCTTGATAGCACGAGAGAACTTAGGGTTAGGATACTTGATGAAGTCAAATCTATTCTCACAATCCTTACCGTTGAGAGTATTGCCAGTCTTGACATCCTTCAGCTTAACAGCACAACCGATATCACCAGCCTTGAGCTCATCAACAGGCACACGGTTAGCACCAGCACATACATATATCTGACCGATACGCTCCTTAGAGCCACGATCTGCATTACTGAGGTCATCACCTGGCTTGATACTTCCGCTCATAACCTTGAAGTACTGTACCTCGCCGATATGTGGCTCTACGCCTGTCTTGAAGAAATAAACAGACTCAGGTCCGTTAGCATCAATAGGCACTTCCTCACCACGTGTATTGTGAACCTTTGGCATCTCGTCAACGAAAGGAACTACGTTGCCAAGGAACTCCATCAGACGACGGACACCCATACTCTTAACTGCACAAACGCAGAATACTGGGAAGATTGAGCGGGTAACAAGTCCCTTACGGATACCCTCACGCATCTCGTCCTCTGTCAGAGTCTCTGTCTCGAAGAACTTATCCATAAGTCCCTCGTCATTCTCAGCAGCAGCCTCTACGAGAGCCTTGTGTAACTCCATAGCCTTATCCATCTCCTCTGCAGGAATCTCCTCGATAGTTGGAGCTCCGCCTTCTGGTCCCCATGAGTACTTCTTCATCAGCAGCACGTCGATGAGAGCGTTGAAATTAGGACCTTCGTTGAGTGGATACTGGATTGGAACAACCTTGCTGCCATAGATTTCCTTCAGACGATCCAAGCTATTGTTGAAATCGCATTTCTCGGCATCAAGCTGGTTAACAAGGAAGATAACAGGCTTCTTTAGCTTTTCGGTATAACGGAAATGGTTCTGTGTACCTACCTCAGGACCATACTGACCATTAATCAGCAATACGGCTGTATCGGTAACGTTAAGGGCAGTAAGAGCTGCACCTACGAAATCATCAGAACCAGGACAGTCTATGATGTTGAGCTTCTTATTATTCCATTCTACATTATATACGGTTGAGAACACAGAGTAGCCATATTCCTGCTCAACTGGGAAATAGTCAGAAACTGTGTTCTTTTGCGTTATACGACCGCGACGCTGGATGACACCAGCCTCATAAAGGAGTGACTCTGTAAGAGTGGTCTTACCAGAGCCGTCATTGCCGAGAAGGGCAATGTTCTTGATCTCATTTGTCTGATATACCTTCATAGATTTTGTTGTTAAGGTGTTGTAATAAATTTAGGATTTCTTAATCAAGGTCACAGGATAGGTTTATTCCCGAACCCGACTTCAAAAGTAATAAATGCAAACGTTCCCACAAAACTTTTTGCCAAAAAAGTAAATAAATTTATATTTTTTTGACATTTCCTTTCGCTTTTGACGGAAAATATGTATATTTGCATTTCTATAATTACGAATTATCTATGTCCGGCATATACGCTCACATACCGTTTTGCAAGAGCCGTTGTATCTACTGCGGTTTCTATTCAACCACATTATTATCCTTGCAGGATGAATATGTGGATGCTATGCTGCGTGAACTGGACAACCGAAAGGATTACCTCCGCGACGAACCTGTTACAACAATATACATAGGTGGAGGGACACCCTCTATGCTTTCTTCTCATAACCTCTCACGCCTATGTCTTCGTTTGAAGGATTTTGCGGGAGAAAGCCTCGAAGAGTTTACCGTAGAATGTAATCCTGACGATATTACGCCCGAACTTGCCTCTCTCTTATATTCTTTGGGGGTGAACAGAGTTAGTATGGGGGCTCAGACATTCTCAGACAAAAGACTCGCATTCATCCATCGCCGTCACAAAGCGTATCAGGTTAAGGAGGCTGTTGAGAATCTACGGAATGCAGGAATAAGGAACATAAGTATTGACCTTATGTTCGGTTTCCCCGATGAAACCGTAGATAATTGGAAATGCGATATCGAGCAGGCTCTCAGTCTTGGCGTTCAGCATATCTCCGCTTATTCCTTGATGTACGAGGAAGGTACTCCCCTCTATAAATTATTAGAGGAAGGAAAGATAAAAGAGATAAGCGAAGATGTGAGTCTTGAGATGTACGAGACTCTTATCACGCTTCTCACCCAAGCTGGATATGAGCATTACGAGATATCAAATTTCGCTTTGCCAGGCTATCGTTCAAAGCATAACAGCAGCTATTGGAAACGTGTTCCATATCTCGGAATTGGAGCAGCCGCCCATTCATATAATCTCACATCAAGGCAATGGAACGCATCTGATGTAAAACCTTACATAAAAGGCGATAACATTATAGAAGGCTGCGAGTTACTTGATAGCACAGAGCAATACAACGACCTTATCACCACAGCTCTTCGCACTCGCGAGGGTATTAACTTAGGCTCGCTCTCAGAAGCAGACAAATTGTTTCTCACAAAGGCAGCAAACAAGAGTATAGAGCAAGGAAATCTCATAATAGAAAACAACCACCTTCACCTCACGCGAAAAGGCTTGTTCATTAGCGATGCTGTAATGGTGGAGTTGATAAGATAATTACAAATTACAAGATACAATAGGAATGCGCAGAAAAGAATATTTCGAGTTCAAGCAATTCACGGTTCATCAGGAACATGCCGCTATGAAGGTGGGAACTGACGGAGCACTTCTCGGTTCACTTGCAGCTACAGGCAAGCGGATTCTCGACATTGGTACAGGAACAGGTCTGCTTTCTCTGATGATGGCACAACGTTGTCCTGATGCCCAGATTACGGCTATTGATGTCGATGAAAACGCCATTATTGATGCGCAGAGGAACTTCTCAGAATCTCCTTTTGGAGATAGGATAACGCTCAAGCAAGCGCCTTTTCAGGTATTTGCAAAGGAGGAAGAGGGAAAATACGACTGTATAATATGCAACCCACCCTACTTTGACGAGAGTCTTGAGAGCAAGGACGAGAGCCGAACACGCGCCCGTCACACGTCAAGTCTGCCTTTCCGCGATCTCATCGGTGGTGCCTACGAGCTCCTTGAGGATGAAGGTGTTTTCTCTGTATGTATTCCGCCAGAGGTTTTAAGCAAATTTTCTGCCGAATGCCTTATCAAGGGTTTCTGCCTTATGACCGCCTACAAAATCAAGTCTGTTCCTCGCAAGAAGGAACCAAAGCGTTTCATTCTCGTTTACAAGAAAGGACGTATTGTAGAGCCACAGGAATACACCTTCTGTATGCAGAATCCCGATGGAACACGTTCTGAATGGTATCAGGAGATAATGAAGGATTTCTATTTGTAAAAACAGAGAAACCGTCAAAAACGGACAAACACAAATTTCGCGAACAGAAATTCCCCACACCCAAAGATTTCAGTTGGTTGTGGGGATTTTTATTTCCATTAATCCATCATTAATCCATCACTAATCCTACGCTTCACCTCCGAAGCATCTCCATCGCATGTCCATCGCTTCTCCATCGTTACTCCATCGAAACGATGGACTATGTATGGAGTATCTTAGGAGGAATAGCAGACTTTGGACAGCAGAAAAAAAGTGTGTGTTCTCACGAAAGCTTATCATCAACATTACTTTATAATGCCTCAAAACTGCCATGTGTACGCACACACCACTTGACACAAATCAATTAAATTGAGAAAAATAAACAAATTCCGCATAATTGTTTGCGTACACAGAAAAATAGCAGTACCTTTGCATCAGAAATCAGAGATGATTACTCGTCAAAAGGAAAAATGGATAGTCGTATCCTGGTACACTTCCTCAGACGATGTCTTAATATTGATTGTTTAGGTTAGTAGAATAATAGTTTTAGGTTTTAGTTATTAATTTTAGGTAAAAGATTCGTGCTTAACTCATTAGGATAACACTAAAAAGCGAAAAGCTTCCTTCTTTGAAGGTTTATGGGTTAAACATAAAAATGCTCCACTGTCGTGATGACAGTCGGGGCATTTTTGTTTTACGACCTTTTCAGAATAAGAGCCCGACAATTATAATATTTTCCATAAAATTACGTTATATACTATGGTATATAAATTAAAACTAAAGCAAATACAAATGATTAAGAGAACTATTTTCTACTTCTTAGTAATGCTATGTATGCAGACTGTTTCTGCACAAAGCATTTATGATATCAAAGTAAATAACGAAGAAGGAGAGAGCGTTTCGCTTTCTGATCATAAAGGCAAGGTATTGCTTATTGTAAACACAGCAACACGATGTGGCTTCACACCTCAGTATAAAGAACTGGAGGCTCTCTACCAAAAGTATAAAGGACAGGGATTCGAGATTCTCGATTTCCCATGCAACCAATTCGGTCAGCAGGCTCCTGGTACGATTCAGGAAATACATCAGTTCTGTACAGCCAATTATGACATTCACTTCCCACAATTCGATAAGATTGACGTGAACGGAGCTCAAGAGTCCCCACTCTACACATGGCTAAAAGCGCAAAGCGGAGGTGGTGACATAAAGTGGAACTTCACGAAGTTTCTTATTGGAAGAGACGGTAAGGTTATCAAACGCTATGAATCACGTGATCAGGTTAGTGTTATAGAGACAGACATGCAGATGGAGGTTAATCCTGTGCTCAGCACTATAATGGCACGCCGTTCTGTTCGAAAGTATCTTGACAAGCCTGTAGAACATGAGAAACTTGAAATGATTGTACGTGCAGGAATAAACGCTCCAAGCGGTATAAACCGTCAGCCATGGATAGTTCGCGTGGTAGAAGACCAGAAACTCATAGCAGATGTAACCGAGGTATATAAACAGGAAAATACCGAACAGGTAAAGCGCGACAAGGACTTCAAAAACATGTTCCGTAACGCCCCTAACATCATCTGCGTATGCACACCAGCCAATGGCGGAGGCGAATTGGATGCTGGACTATTGGGCGAGAACATAATGCTTGCAGCACAGTCTATGGGACTAGGCACCTGCTGTTTGGGAGGTCCAGTACATTTCCTTACAACCAACGACAAATGTAAGTTCTTCATTGAGCGTCTTGACATTCCAGCAGACTACAAGCTTAACTACATCATAGCCATTGGCTATCCTGACGAAAGTCCGAATGCCAAGGCACGTGACACCTCTAAGGTGAAGTTTATCAACGCTAAAGAGTAAAGGGTAAAGAGTATAGAGAAATGAAGACAATCCTGTTTCTGCACGGATTCTTTGCAAGCGGAAGTTGTATTCCAGCAATTGCATTACATGAGGCTTTTGAAGGAAGAGTACGTGTGATTACTCCAGACCTGCCTATTCATCCCAAAGAGGCTCTGGCATTCATTCATCAGCTTTGTGACAAAGAAAAGCCCGACTTATTGGTAGGCAACAGCAATGGCTCGTTTCTTGTCCAAATTATAGCTCCAGTCGTTGGAATACCGGCTTTACTTGGCAATCCGCATCTGGAAATGACAGAATTCCTCAAACCTCGCATAGGAAAACACGAGTACAAATCTCCACGTATGAACGGCAAACAGGATTTCGTTATTGATGAAGATCTTATAAGAGAGTTCGAAGAATTGCAAAAGGAACAGTTCAGAAACGTTACTCCTTACTGGAAGGATAAGATTTGGGGAATATTCGGAGAACAGGACACATTAGCTCATTACAAGTTTCTGTTTATGAAATACTACACGAATGCCTTTAGTTTCCCTGGAGGCCACACCCCAACGGCAGAAGAGGTTAAGACATGGTATGTGCCATTGATAGAGAAGATGTTGGAAACTTTCTAAAATTAAATTAAAGATACGACAAACAAAAAATGACAATATACATAGTACGACACGGGGAGACCGAAGAAAACCTTCAGGCCATTCTGCAAGGTCACATGCCTGGAACACTAACCGAAAAAGGTAAGGCTCAGGTTCGAGCAACAGCTCTACAGTTTGCCCAAGCGGATGTGAGATTCACAAGGATTGTAACAAGCGACCTTAAACGAGCCATGGACTCAGCACAATTCATTGCTGACGAGCTGCATATCCCCGTCATTCCCATGGAAAATTTAAGGGAACGTGATTGGGGAAAGTTTACAGGAATGACAATCGAAGAAGCGAGTGAGAAATATCGTATTAATGGTAAGTGGGTATTTCCTGAGGGTATGGCAGAAACCGAGGAAGGAATCTATGAGCGTGCAAATAAGGCTCTAGAAGAATTACAGAAACTATATGCTGATGAAACCTTTATCGTAGTCACTCATGGGCAGTTCGCAAGAAACCTCATAGCTGCACATTCAAAATGCAACTACCATGATGTTCCTGCATTCAAAAATGCAGAAATAAGAATACTCAACATATCTCAGTAGCAACACCACAATACTGTCATAGTTAAAAAAGGATGAACAAGGACAATATCACCCAATCAGAAAATGCAGGACCAGTAAGGAAACGTATAAAAAAGCTAGATGCCCTACGCGGTTTTGCTTTGTTGGGGGTATGTATGGCAAACTATAAGGAACTGACACTATACGCTTTCTACGATGTAGGACATACGGTAAACGTAGAAGCAGACAGGAGCGATACTATTGCCAATTTTCTACTATACTTTCTTGTTGATGGCAAATTCTATACTATCTTCTCCGTTTTATTCGGAATAGGCTTCAGCATAATTATTGGTAATGCCATGCAACGCGGAGCAAACGGAATGCGTATCTTCTATCGTAGGATGCTATTGCTACTCGGATTCGGTTTTGCTCATCTGATGTTGCTATGGAGCGGAGATATCCTAATGCTCTATGCGGCTATGGGCATGCTCCTACCATTCTTCTGGAACTGTTCAGACAAGACAATACTACGATGGGCTGCGTTTTTCCTGTGCCTTCCTATTGTTTCGTCAACAATAGTATTTACTTTTAACCTAACCCCTTGTTCCTGGTTTTTCAGGCAAATGGATTACTGGCAAGACCGTTTTGGAATTGGAGACTGGGGCGAATGGCTATGCGACAGGCAGTCATATACAGACCTACTCAAATTCCTGATTATGGGAGCATTTGAGCGTATGACTGAGTTTATCTCCAGCGACCGATATTTCAAGGTTCTAGGACTGTTTCTCATGGGTTTATGTATTGGAAAGAAACGTATCTATGCTGATATAACAGCACACAGAAAGCTTCTTACAAATACTATGAAGATAGGCTTTGCCATAGGCATTCCATTTGCTCTACTGCATGCCTATGACGGTATTACCGGTTTTCGTCTTATCCCACCACTACACACTTTTGTAGAAACTTTCAGCATATATCCACTTGGTTGGGCATATATGGCAGCATTCGCCCTTTATAGTAAACATGCGGATAATCTGCTTGCCTATCCTGGAAAGATGGCACTAACATGCTATATCTCACAATCAGCCATTGCCGTCTTACTATTTTATGGTGTTGGTTTTGGATTGGGAATGCAGATGTCTTTATCACAGGTGGTTTTCACTTCCATAGGCATTTTCTTATTTCAGGCTTTATTCGCCCATATGTGGCTTAAAATATTTGCCTACGGTCCATTAGAATGGGTATGGCGTATGTTAACCTATGGAGTATGGCTACCGCTAAGAAAAAGCAGAACGGAATAAATCAGAATTTCTTACCAAATACTATGCTGATGAATGTCAGCCACAAGGTCTTGATATCAAACCAGAAAGAACGATGCTCAAGATAATACAAGTCATAGTTGAGACGACGGAGCATTTTCTCCATTGTATCGGTATAGCCGTTATACAGAGTTGCATAGCTCGTTACTCCCGGACGTATCTGATAAAGGAATGAATAACGTGGATCATGCTCCATTATCTGATCGATGAAGAATTTACGTTCCGGACGATAGCCTATGAATGCCATATCGCCACAGAACACATTCCAAAGTTGTGGAAGCTCATCAAGATGGTGAGCACGTAAGAACTTGCCAACCTTTGTAAGACGAGGGTCATCATCTCCACCAGAATGGCTTAGTGCAGGACCGAATTTCTCTGCATCAAGACGCATAGAACGGAACTTGTAGATATAGAACGGACGACCGAACCTACCAAGTCGCTCCTGACGATATATTGCAGGACCTCCATCATCCATCTTGATGAGGATATAAGACAACAAGAACAAAGGAGAGGTCAGTATGAGCATTATACCGGCTAATGTCATATCACAAAGTCGCTTGATATTACGTTCTACAGAGTTCATTCCGTCAGGGATAAAATCTGTTTCCTCTCCAAGTATTACATGCTTAGGAAGTCCCAACGTTCCGAATACCTGTTGCTTACGTCTAATAACCTCAACTGGCACATTAGCTTCCCAGGCATCACGTCCGTATGCCATATTCCAATGCTTGAAATCCAGTTTCTTCTCACGTTTATTGATTGCATAGCTAATGGCAAACTGAAGAAGAGACCACAAGGCAAGATCGAGACCTACAAGAATTGTAAGTTCTAATCCCTGCAATACCCATATCGTATTAACCAATGCAAAGACAATCACAATAAAGATAATACATATCGGTGTAAACGAACTCCTAATACCAGCACGATACAATCTGTGCTGCATCTGGTTACGGTCAGGAGTAAGCATCGCCCTACCCTCACGCACACGGTTTCTTATAATTCGGATAACATCAACAAATGGGATGAATGTTATACCCACAACAATCATAAGCATACCTTCTGGCATGAATTTTCCACTCTGCTGAATCAACGAAAGAGTGAGATAGCTTACGAAATATCCGAGTGTATATGAACCTGCATTTCCAAGAA
>JAEEGH010009495.1_pt1 | contig 22679 bp, 20 predicted proteins | sample 9134181 | NCBI WGS metagenome assembly JAEEGH01 (sample SAMN16246544, study PRJNA631951) | gut metagenome | biome: gut microbiome; feature: rumen; material: DP-attached | host: Bos | place: Iran: Karaj | collected 2018-10
GACAGTTCGGTCCCTATCTGTTGCGGGCGCAGGAGATTTGAAGGGAGCTGTCCTTAGTACGAGAGGACCGGGATGGACAGACCTCTGGTGCACCAGTTGTCGTGCCAACGGCACAGCTGGGTAGCTATGTCTGGACGAGATAAACGCTGAAGGCATCTAAGCGTGAAACTCCCCCTAAGATAAGATCTCCCATCTTTTAGAGTAAGGGCCGAAGAAGACTACTTCGTAGATAGGCCGGAAGTGGAAGTGCAGTAATGTATTGAGCTGACCGGTACTAATAGCCCGAGGGCTTGACCTACATTTTGATTGTGCAGGTTCTGCCTCGCTCATCTTTTCCTCTATTTAGTTTTCAGGGTGTATACTCTGATAGTTGGTGCTTCTAACGATGAGGGTCCACCTGTTCCCATTCCGAACACAGAAGTTAAGCTCATCAGTGCCGAAGATACTTGTCTGGCGACGGACTGGAAAAATAGGTCAGTGCCAACACAAAAGCCTCCGAATATCGGAGGCTTTTTTTAATAAATAATCTTTGTTTTAGGGTTGATATAAATACTTACAGGAAATAGATACATTATAAACTAATGCTTTGCTTTGGAGGGAAAGATGGCAGTAATCAATATTCTTTCTCCGCATGTTGCAGACTTAATTGCTGCAGGCGAAGTCGTTGAACGGCCGGCATCCGTTGTGAAAGAACTGATGGAAAACGCCTTTGATGCAGGTGCGCATACGGTGATCTGTGAGATACGCGGAGGAGGGACAACCTATATCCGGGTGACAGATGACGGATGCGGGATGGAACCGGAAGATGCCGGCGTTGCCTTTCTGCGTCATGCAACATCGAAACTGTCGGATGAAGAAGGTCTGGCAAGCATCAGCACCATGGGGTTCCGCGGTGAGGCGCTTGCCGCAATCTCCTCGGTTTCCAGAATGGAACTGACAACAAGAAAAAGGGGATCGGAGGAAGGGACTTATCTTCTGATTACGGGCGGTGAAATCGAAGAGATGACTCGCTGCGGATGTCCGGAAGGTACCAGCATGATATGCAGAGACCTTTTTTATCATACGCCTGCAAGGTTGAAGTTTCTGAAATCCGACAGAAGCGAAGCATCTGCCTGCATAGCAGCGGCAATGAGGTGCGCTCTGGGCAGGCCTGAAATATCTGTCCGTATGATCCGGGACGGAAAAGAAGAGTTTTTTTCTCCAGGTGACGGAAAAGCGGAATCCTGTGTCTATGCCTTGTTGGGCAGAGAGGAAGCTGCTGGGATGCTGACGTGCAGAAGCAGCAACGATGCTTTCGCTCTGGAAGGATTTGTGTCTTCCCCTGCTGAGGGAAGAGGAAACCGTGCCCATCAGTTTTTCTATGTGAATGGAAGATATATCCGTTCTTCTCTGTTGCAGTCAGCTGTGGAGCAGGCCTACAGAAATACCCTTCTTGTCGGCAGATATCCCTCCTGTGTGCTGTATCTGCGGGTTGCATATGGAAACGTGGATGTCAACGTTCATCCGGCCAAGACTGAAATTCGTTTCGGCAATGAAAAGGCTGTGTTCGACTTTGTTTATCAGGCTGTTAAACTGGCGCTTGAAAGTGAGGACCGTCTTGCACCGCAGACTGAACTAAAAAAAGCAGATGATAAAAGCAGTTTTATCAGTCAAACAGAAAATACCGAAATCAGCCGGAACGAACAGAAGAACAGCTTTTATCAGAGCATGACAGCAGAAGAATTCCGCAGAAAAGACAGCGGCAGGACAAACGGACAGACGGTGCTGCACAGTTCTGAGAAACCCTATCAGACACAGTTTTCACTGGATTTGTATTCAGGAAACAGACCAAAAACTGAATCGACGGCCTCAGCTGTTGCGGATGCACCTGGAACGAAGAATATCCAAACAGCAAGAGTTGTGGAAAGACCTGTTCAAATTGTTGACAAACCACAACAGGTTGGTTATCGGATTCTTGGAGAAGCTTTCCATACTTATATCATACTTGAACAGAATAACGAGCTGATACTCATAGATAAACATGCTGCACACGAGAGAATGATTTTTGATATGCTGAAAACACAGGAGCATGAACTGCCTACACAGCTGCTGCTGATTCCGGCAGTCATCAGGCTTTCTCCCGAAGACACAGCAGCACTGGAAGAAAACGGAACCCTGCTTACGGAACTCGGCTTTGAAATTGAGCCTTACGGGGAAAGAGAATATGTAGTACGCGGAGTTCCGGCTGAGATGAACATTGCGGATATTTCCGGAGCGGTTGAGGAAATCTGTGAGAACCTGCGAAACAACAGGGATGTTGATCCGGCAGCAATGCGAGACGAAGTACTGCATACCGTCGCCTGCAAGGCGGCTATCAAAGCGGGCTGGGACACGTCCGTTGCGGAAGAAGAAAAAATCGCTGAAGCGGTCCTCTCCGGGAAAATCCGTTACTGCCCCCACGGAAGACCTGTTTCTGCCGTTATAACACACCAGGATCTGGATAAACTCTTCAAACGCATCGTATGAAAAACAAACGGGTTATCGTAATCGCCGGAGCTACTGCAAGCGGGAAAACAGATCTGGGAGTCGCTGTTGCGCTGGCAACAGGAGGAGAGATCGTCTCGGCAGACTCCATGCAGATTTACAGAGGGATGGATATCGGAACTGCCAAGGCCAGTGCAGACGAGCAGAAACTGGTCAGACATCATATGATCGATGTGGCAGATCCCCGGGAGAATTATTCGGTTGCACGGTATGTGGAGGAAGCATCAGTGTGCTGCGACCAGCTGCTTCAGGAAGGAAAGGTTCCGGTTATTGTAGGCGGAACAGGACTGTATATCGATTCTCTCCTGGCTGGAAGATCTTTCGGAAAACAGGCGGAAGATGAAACGCTGCGACAGAGACTATATGAGGAGTATGAGACGGAAGGCGGAGAAAAACTGCTGGAAAAGCTGAGCAGCTTTGATCCGGATCGTGCTGCTCTTCTGCATCCGGCAGATAAAAAGCGTATTGTACGGGCAATGGAAGTCTATTATCTGAGCGGAGAGACAATCACGGAACATGACAGGAAAACCCGCGAAATTCCACCCAGATATGAGGCAACTGTTCTGATACCGGGTTTTCGTGACAGAACTCTTCTTTATGATAGAATTGACCGGCGGGTTGGGGAAATGATCCGCCGCGGGTTGTTTGAAGAAGTGAAGAAGCTGCTGGACAGCGGAATTTCCGCCGAATCGACAGCTATGCAGGCGATCGGCTATAAGGAAGCTGTTGATGTTGTGTATGGCAGAATTTCAGGCGAGGACGCCGCTGAACATATCCGGCAGGCAAGCCGCCGGTATGCAAAGAGACAGATAACATGGTTTTCAAGAAGGAAGGATGCTGTAAGACTGTTTCACGACGATCCGGGAGGAACAGAGAAATTGACAGCAGAGGCGGTTCGCCGGGCAAAGGAGAAGATTCATGACAATTGCTGAAAATGTTGCCCGTGTACGGGAAGAAATCAATCTGGCAGCGCAGCGCTGCGGAAGAAACAGTGAAGATATTACCCTGGTGGCTGCCAGTAAAATGAATGGCTTTACCCATGTACGGGAAGCCATTGAGGCAGGCATAACTGTCTGCGGAGAAAACCGTGTTCAGGAAATGACGGTGAAAAATGCACAGGGAGCTTATGAAGGAGCACATCTGCACTTCATCGGACGGCTGCAAAAAAACAAGGTCAGGCAGGTTGTGGGCGTTGCAGAGCTGATTCACGGTGTGGACACGCTTGCACTTCTGCAGGAAATTGGACGAAGAGCGACTGAAAAGGGAATTGTGCAGGATGTTTTGCTGGAGGTCAACATCGGGCGGGAGGAAAGTAAAGCCGGATTTGCTCCGGAAGAGATTCCTGAAATACTGGAAAGCGGAGAATCGATATCCGGAATCCGGATTCGCGGACTGATGGCAATTCCGCCGCTTGTGGCTTCTGAAGCGGAAATTTTCCCATATTTTTCCGCAATGCAGCAGCTTTTTGTTGACAATGGGCAAAAAAAATACGATAATAGCAATATGGATTTTCTGTCAATGGGGATGAGCCATGATTTCCAACAGGCTATAGCCTGCGGGAGCAATATGGTTCGTATCGGAACGAAAATCTTCGGACCGCGGAGTTAAGACGCGAATGCAATGACAGGCAGAAGCTGCCTGCCAAATTCCTGTTTATGCCGGGGAGGCAATCTTTATGGGGTTCATGGATAATCTCAGAAAGCTTACACAGCCTTATGGAGATGAGGATGATTTTTATGAAGGCGCGGAAGGAGCCGATGCACCGCAGGCAGCAGAAAACCTGAGTGACGCACAGCTTGAATTTGAGTCTTCTTTTGCGGAAGAGCCTTCCGGCAACCCTGAACCGGCAGCCAAACCGCAAAAACAGCCGCGCGCAGGCGGTCTGTTCGGAAACAGAGGAGAAACACGTAGTGCATCAAAACTGCAGAAGCAGGGGCGCGGGCGTAATACTGGCGGAGGAGATCAATCGGTTATACGGTTTAATCCAAGGAATTTTGATGAGGCAGGAGAACTGGTCAGTTTCCTTGAACAGGGAAGAAGCCTGATTATGTCTCTGGAAGATATTCCTTCTGATACAGCCAGAAGGCTGCTGGATTTCATGTCCGGTATAGCGTTTGCCGTAAACGGGAAGATTACACCGGTTTCTGCGAAGACGTATTTTATTACACCCGAAAATGTTGATCTTCTGGATGCCCAGAATTCCTCCGGAGCAGCCGGAGATGACGAATAAAAGAATAAACAGAATTATCAGAAAGGCGGAAAGACCATGATTACAGCACAGGACATTCGTGAAAAGACCTTTGAAAAATCCAAATTCGGCGGCGGTTATGATATGGCGCAAGTGGATGAATTTCTGGAGGAAATTGCGGACGATCTCACCAATGCACAGAAGGAGAGTTCCGTTCTCAGAAGCAAGATGAAGGTTCTTGTCGAAAAGATAGAAGAGTACCGCAGCAACGAATCGGCTCTCAACCAGTCCATTCTGTCAGCACAGAAACTTGCTCAGCAGATTGAAGCCGAGGCACGTGAGAAAGCAGCTGCCTTAATCAGTGATGCCCAGAAACAGGCAGATGAGACCATCGGCTCCATCACTGCCAAGAAGGAATTTGAAGAGAAGCGCCTTGCTGCAGCACAGGCAGCATCTGCCAAGTTCCTGGATGGTATCCGCGCCATGTGCAATGCACAGCTGAAAAATATTGACAATATTGGTTTGAGAGTTCCCGAATCTCAGAGCCCTGCAGAACCTGAGGAAGAAGAAACAGAAGAGCCTGTGGAAGAAGAACCTGTTCCTGAGACTGAAGCTGAAGAGGACGGGACCAGACCTTTCACCCTCTGAGAGATACAGCACAGATTTATTGGGGCACGCCTGATGTGCGCGCCCCTTGATTTTTAGAAGGAGCCTTATCAACTATGGCACAGGATTTTAACGCAACCCTCAATCTCCCGAAAACAGAGTTTCCCATGCGTGCAGGTTTGCCGAAGCGCGAGCCGGAGATGCTGAAGAGATGGGAAGAACTTGACGTATACCATGAGCTTCTGAAAAAGAATGAAGGGAAACCACGCTTTTCCCTGCATGACGGCCCCCCGTTTTCCAACGGCGCCATTCATATGGGTCATGCACTGAATAAAGCTCTGAAGGATTTTATAGTCCGTTCCTATGCAATGCGTGGATACTGGACACCGTATATACCCGGATGGGACAACCACGGAATGCCGATTGAGTCGGCAATCATTAAGGAACAAAAGCTCAATCACAAGGCAATGAGCGTGGCGGAATTCCGCTCTGCCTGCGAAGCATATGCCGAAAAGTATATAGATATCCAGAGAAACGGTTTTAAACGGCTTGGTGTCATCGGAGACTGGGAACATCCCTACAAAACGATGAACAAGGGATTTGAAGCAGAAGAAGTCCGGATATTCGGTAAAATGTTTCTCAACGGGCATATCTATAAAGGGCTGAAGCCGGTCTACTGGTGTCCGAAGGATGAAACCGCACTGGCAGAGGCTGAGATTGAGTATCAGGATGATCCGTGTACGACAGTGTATGTCAAGTTCCCGATGCAGGATGATCTGGGAAAACTGAGCCATGTTGACAAAGAAAAGCTCTTCTTCGTGATCTGGACAACGACTATCTGGACGCTGCCCGGAAACCTGGCTATTGCCATGCATCCGGATGAGCAATATGCACTTGTCAAAGCATCAAACGGAGAAATTTATATTATGGCAGAGCCGCTGGTGAACCGCGTGATGGGCATAGGCGGATTTGACAGTTATGAGATTCTGGAAAGCCATCCGGGTTCTTTCTATGAGAATATGCTGGCAAGGCATCCCTTCCTGGACAAAAGCTCACGGCTGCTGCTGGCAGATTATGTGACAATGGAATCCGGTACAGGCTGCGTTCATACGGCACCGGGATTCGGCGCTGACGACTACATGACGTGCATGCGTTACGGCATGGAAATGGTTGTACCGGTAGATGATCAGGGAAGGCATACAGATTATGCAGGAAAGTATGCCGGAATGGAAACGGAAGAATCGAACCCTGTCATTCTGCAGGACATGAAAGAGAGCGGGATGCTCTTCGCGTCGGAAGAGATCGTGCACAGTTATCCGCATTGCTGGCGCTGCAAAAAGCCGATTATCTTCCGTGCCACCCCGCAATGGTTCTGCTCGGTTGATTCCTTCAAGGATGAGGCAATCGAAGCATGCGAACATGTACGCTGGCTTCCAGAATGGGGAAAAGACCGCATCGGAGCAATGATTCGTGAACGCGCAGACTGGTGTATTTCCCGCCAGCGCCGCTGGGGCCTTCCGATTCCTGTATTTACCTGTGATGACTGCAAAAAGCCGGTCTGCACGGAGGAGACGATTGAGTCAGTAGCTTCCGTATTTGAAGAAAAGGGAAGCAATGCCTGGTTTGATCTGGATGCGGAAGACCTTCTCCCGAAAGAGTTCGTCTGTCCGCACTGTGGAGGAAAACACTTCACCAAGGAAACAGACACCCTGGACGGATGGTTTGATTCCGGTTCCTCACACTATGCGGCGATGAAACGGGATCAGGGATTCTGGCCTTCGGATATGTATATAGAAGGCGGAGATCAGTATCGCGGATGGTTCCAGAGTTCGCTGCTGGTGGCTGTCGGTGCACTGGGCATGGGCGCTCCTTACAAAGAGTGCCTGACGCATGGCTGGACAGTTGACGGTGAAGGAAAGGCCATGCATAAGTCACTCGGAAACGGAATCGATCCGGCAGAGCTCTATCAGGAGTTCGGCGCAGATCTGATCCGCCTGTGGGCAGGATCTTCGGATTATCATGCGGATGTCCGCTGCAGCAAAGAAATCTTCCGGCAGCTTTCACAGCAGTATCTGAAATTCCGCAATACTGCGCGCTACTGCCTCGGTAATCTGAATGGCTTTGACGCAGATCATCTGGTAAACCCTGATGAGATGCAGGAGCTGGATCGCTGGGCAATAACCAGGCTCAATACTCTGATGGAAACTGTGGACAAGGCTTACTGCAACTATGAATTTCATGTTGTTTCGCATGCTATTAATGATTTCTGTGTAGTTGATCTCTCCAGTTTCTATCTGGATATTATCAAGGACAGACTGTATTGCGAAGAGAGAGACGGTCTGCAGCGGCGTAGCGCCCAGACAGCACTGTTCCTGATTCTGCGCAGTATGACAAAGATGTTTGCGCCTATCCTTGCCTTCACCTGTGATGAAATCTGGCTGGAAATGCCGCACAGCAAAGATGAGGATACCCGGAATGTCCTGTTCAACACGATGGATACACCATATACGGAATATGCACTTGATGCGGAAACCATGGAAAAGTGGGATAAGCTGATAGCGCTGCGTGATGATATTAACGGTGTGCTTGAGACTGCCCGTGCGGAGAAACGGATCGGGAAGCCTCTGGAAGCTGCTGTAGCTCTTTGTGCTGCAGATCAGAGCGGAGAAGCTGTGCTGAACGAAGTCAGCGGGATGAATCTGAAGGAACTGCTGATTGTTTCCTCCTGCATGATCTCAGAAGATACAGCGGAAGATGCGATCACGGGTGCAGGAAATGCATATCCCGGTGTGAAGATATCTGTCAGGGAAGCAGGAGGCAGCAAGTGTCCGCGCTGCTGGGTCATGACAGAGGATGCAGATCCTGAAACAGGACTTTGCCCGCGCTGCCGCCGTGTTGTAGCAGCGATGAAATAAGTTGCAGAGAAAGGACAGAAAACAATATGCTTTATTCTATTATCGGAATTCTGGTCATCATCCTCGACCAGCTCGTCAAGTATTTTGTTGACCAGAATATCAACTGGACAAAGCCGGTAATCGAGCTGATCCCGAATGTACTCAGCCTGGTTCGTGTACAGAATGACGGTGCAGCATTCAGCTTCCTCAGCGGAGGGAGTGCCAGAATCTGGTTTATTGCTCTCACGGCAATTTTTGCCATTCTGGTGGTCATTGCCCTGGCGACAAACTTTGTTTCCGGCAGATTCGGCAGATGGTGCCTGGTATTTATTACTGCCGGCGGACTGTCCAACATGATTGACCGCATACGCTTCGGGTTTGTTATTGACATGTTCCGTATTGATATGTTTGATTTTGCAGTGTTTAACGTTGCGGACATTTTCATTACGGTTTTCTGCATTGCCTTTATCCTTTATATCCTGTTCGGGGGGGAAAAGGAGAAGGAAGAAACTGACGAGTTTGACGAGGATGAAGACGAGGATGAGGAGGATCTTCCTCCACGTCGTGTACGGAAGACAAGAAAAGCTCAGGCTGACCGCTACGAGGATGAACCGGAAGAGATAAAACCCCGCCGCACCAGAAGAAGAGCAGCCGAAGAAGAGGATGAGTACGAGGAAGCTCCGGTCAGGACCCGTACGCGGAAAGAACCGGCAACAGCAACCCGCAGAAATCCGGATACTGCTGCTTATGGCCAGAACGGCAGTGCCCGCCGGGAAAATCCAGCTTCTGAACGGCGCAGACCGGAAGCAGCAAACGAGGCCCGCAGCGTGAAGAGAGCAGCAGCCCCGCAGCCCCGCACAAGGGCAGCAGCCGAACCAAATGATGACCGGATATTTGAAGAAATGTTCGGTGGAAATCAGCCGGCGGAAAAACCGGTACAGCCACAGCGACCAGTTGCTCCTCAGACCAGGCAGAGCGCTGCCAGAAGCACCAGAACGGAAGATCCGTTTGCTGACTGGGAGAAAGCCAATGCCAGGGCCAGTGCTGCCAGCCGTGCTGCCTATAACCGTGCAGCAGATACTGTTAACCGCGTGAAAGCAGCAGCTGCGGAGCCTGAAGACGCTTTCTCTGAATTTCTCAGTTCTTCCGCTCCGGCCAAAACGGAACGGAAGCCTGAAAAAACGGCACCAGCTCCCAGAGTGAAGACGACAGCTCCCGCCAGCAAAGCTGACGACGAATTTGATCTGGACAGCATACTGGATGAATTTAAATAAGTATGGATGAAGAAATCATCCTAATCAGTGCAGAGGAGAGCGGAGAGCGGATCGACGCTCTCCTTGCTCTGCATTCTGAACTTTCACGTAATGCGGCACAGCGTCTGATTGAGCAGGGATATGTATTGCTGAACGGACAGCCTGCCAGGAAAAATACCCGCTGCAAAGAGAACGATCTGCTGGAAGTGACGCTGCCAGAGACAGAGGATACAACTCTGACTGCACAGAATATTCCGCTGGAGATTCTTTTTGAAGACAATGATGTGATTGTGATCAATAAACCAAGGGGAATGGTTGTCCACCCTGCACCCGGCCATCCGGACGGGACGGTAGTCAATGCCCTGCTATACCACTGCGGAGATTCCCTGTCAGGAATCGGCGGTGAAAAACGACCGGGAATCGTCCACAGAATTGACAAGGACACATCAGGCCTGCTGATTGCGGCAAAAAATGATGAAGCTCACCGCAGCCTTTCCGCACAGCTAGCGGACAGAAGCCTTTCAAGGGAATATGAGGCGGTGGTGTGCGGTGGTTTCCGGGCAGATTCCGGAACGATAAACCGGCCGATCGGAAGAAATCCGGCTGACCGGAAAAAGATGGCCGTAACGGAAAAGAATTCACGACAGGCAGAGACAGACTGGGAAGTCATCTGCAGATACCGTGAGTATACCCATGTGAAATGCCGGCTTAAAACGGGCAGAACCCATCAGATCCGGGTCCATATGGCCAGTATCGGCCACCCGCTGCTCGGAGACGGACTGTACGGAGCCAGATCGCCGGATAAAGGACTGGAAGGACAATGTCTGCATGCCCGGAAGATCCGTTTTCTGCATCCGTCAACGGGTGAAAAAATTCTGCTTGAAACACAGCTTCCTGATTACTTTCAGGATGTTCTTTCCCACCTGGGAAAACCGATATAAGGAGGAACGGAATTGTGAAGAACGGAAAAATTATTCTTGCGCTGATCGCTGCAGCCGTTATACTTGGCATCATTTTACTGGCAGTCAAGCTGGTCGGAGGCGCCTTTTCGCTGCTTGGCGGAGCGGTCAATGCTGTACTCGGAATTGTAATTATTCTGGTGCTTGCCGCCATTGTACTCTGGATGTTTTCCTACGCGAAGCGCAAATAAGAACGGATACCGGAAACAGAATAAAAAAGAATCAGGAAGTGAATCCTGATTCTTTTTTATGTTTTCAGTTTTGTTTCTTTTCAGAAATCAGACCTTGAAGTTAACAGCGGTGGAGCCTTCGCTCTCCTGCTGGAACTCATAGTCCTTTCCGGGGAGGATGGCGTTGAGAACGATACCGACGATGGAAGCAACTGCAAGGCCGGAAAGACTTACCATGCCAAGCTTAATGGCACCGGAAGAGGAGTAGTTAATGCCGATAGCGAGAACCAGGATAAGAGCTGCAATGATGACGTTGCGGGTATTGGCGAAGTTGACTTTGTTTTCCACAACGTTGCGTACACCAACTGCAGAGATCATACCGTAGAGGATGAGAGAGACACCACCGATGGTAGCCGTCGGCATGGCGGAGACCAGAGCAGCAAACTTTGGGCAGAAGGAAACAACTGCAGCGAAGCAGGCGGCAATGCGGATAACGCGCGGATCATAAACTTTAGTCAGGGCAAGAACGCCGGTGTTTTCACCGTAGGTGGTATTAGCCGGTGCACCAAAGAGAGAAGCGAGCGTTGTGGCGAGACCATCTCCAAGAAGGGTACGGTTGAAGCCGGGGTCTTCCATGTAGTTCTTTCCACAGGTAGAGGAGATTGCGCAGATGTCACCGATATGTTCGACCATGGTGGCAAGGGAGAGCGGGACGATGGTGAGAACAGCTGTCCAGAGCAGACTGCCGTCAACGCCATTGCCGAAGAGACCGAAGACCGTGCGGTTCCAGTAGATGGGAAGGCCGAACCACTTTGCCTGGCTGACGGCGGATGCAACGGAAGCGCGGGAAGCCGGATCTATGATGACGGCGAACACGTAGGAGACAAGAACACCCAGAAGGATCGGAACGATCTTGGCCATTCCCTTACCCCACATGTTGAAGCCGATGACGACAACAATAGCCACGACAGCAACCAGCCAGCTGGATTCACAGTTTGCAATCGCGGAAGAGGAAAGCGTCAGGCCGATAGCGATAATGATGGGCCCTGTGACAATCGGGGGGAAGAAACGCATAACCTTTTTTACACCGAATGCTTTGAAGAAGGCAGCCAGAATAACGTACATGAGACCGGCAACTGCCACACCGAAGCAGGCATAAGGAAGAAGGGCAGGATCTCCATTCGGGGCGATAGCAGCATAACCGCCGATGAATGCGAAGGAACTTCCGAGGAATGCCGGAACCTTACGGCCTGTGATGAAATGGAACAGCAGGGTGCCAAGACCAGCAAAAAGCAGTGTCGTGGCGACGTCGAGCCCTGTCAGAGCCGGAACGAGAACGGTGGCGCCAAACATGGCAAACATGTGCTGAAGACCGAGAATCAGCATCTTCGGCGTTCCGAGGGAACGAGCATCGTAAATGGCGTCGTTGGCTGTCTGAGATTTACCCATAATGTAAATACTCCTTTATAATAATTTTGGATAAACGTATTTTGGAGGACCTTTATACCCGGCGGACGGTTTCAGGCGTTCAGATCCATCAGGAAGACGCCGGTTTCTCCGTCGTATTCCGGAAGACGAACCTCAATCATTTCCGAACGGGAGGTCGGTATGTTTTTGCCGACATAATCAGCACGTATAGGCAGTTCGCGATGACCCCTGTCAATCAGAACGGCAAGCTGGATTGATCTGGGGCGGCCGCAGCTGATTACAGCTTCAATGGCAGCACGAGCGGTACGACCGGTAAAAAGCACATCATCCACAAGGACGATATCTCTGTCGTTGACATCAAAGGGGAGTTCTGCATGGCGAACGAGAGGGTTTTCGGCGAGAGAACTCAAATCATCGCGGTAGAAACCGATGTCGAGACTTCCGCAGGGGACAGAGCAGTTTTCAATAGCAAGAATATTGGAGCAGATTATACGGGAGATGGGAACACCGCGGCGCAGGATACCGACAAGACGCAGATTTTCCACGCCTTTGTTTTTTTCTGTGATTTCGTGAGATATCCGCATCAGAGCACGCCGGATGGCGGCGTCATCCATGATCTGGGATTTTAATTTCATCTATCCTCTCCACTGCAACAAAAAAGCCTTGCCGCTTCCGGCAAGACACGCAAATACCACACAGGCGCACAAAAAGACAAGCGCCGTTATATAAGCGATTTTGCCGGCATCACTGTACCGAGCTTAAAAATCTGTTTTCTGGTTGCACAATATATACCATATTCGGGAAAAAAGCAAGAGGGAATTTCAGTTTCGGCGAAAACACAAGCAGGCGGGAAAAAACCGCCTGCCTGAAGGAAAGAGTTTGTGGAAGGTGATGAAATCAGTCATAATATTCCGGCTCGGGAGCACAGGAACGATACAGGGAGAAAGAAACGGCCATGATCAGAAACAGAGAAAATACCATAATTACATAGCCTCTGATGACGGCTCCGTACCGCTGAATACTGTATTCACCGAAGAAGCCGACTCCGACAAGGGAGAGAATAAAAAGGATAATTGCCAGGGCATGCTTCCAGCTGAAGCGGTTTGCACGGATGGAAGCGATCAGATAATAAAGAAATACATATAGAAGAAATGCTGCTGCAGTTACCTGGGCAAAACTGATAAAGGCGGAGTACGCATTCAGACCGGTCAGGAAAGTAAAGTGCATGAGCGGTGAATCTGTCCGGAGAGAGTCGGTTACAATTTCAATCATGGAGTAGGCAATGAGAAACATGCGCCAGACATTTCCGGTGCTCTTACAGGGCCAGAACATTTTGACAGTTCTGCTGTTGCGGAAAAAGCCCAATATGATAAAAAAGGCAAGGACCATAAGAACAGCTTCCAGCATAAAAACAGCAGGGCGGTACGTCAGAGTACCTGCAGTATCCGTAATGGCAACGCAGAAAGGAAAACGCTGCAGAACCGGAAAAGCAACCGGACGCTTGCCGATACAGCTGCCGTTGAAAAGAGCGCTCAAACGCACAAAAACAACAAAAAGGCAGATACCGGGAGCTGCAAAATCCAGCAGGCGGCCGGTTTCCGAGACGAAGCCAAAGCTGCGGGTTAATGAAGCGGCAAGCAGAATACCCAGAATGACACCAGGGAGGCAGTAACTGCCGATATCAAAACGCGTCAGAGAAGAGACAATACCGGAGAGAATTCCGGAACCGAAGGCAGCAGAGTACTGTTCCATATTGAAGTACCAGTGAAACAGACGGCTGAGAAGAAAAGAGAGGATTATCGCAAGCGGGAAGAAGAAGCCGAGAGCGGCGGAACGAGGGTTTTTGGCTTTCCAGAGGGAGAGCGTCATGGTCAGAAAGGCGACAACGCCGAAGAAAATCATCACGGATGACCAATGAATGACATAACGGTCAATATAAACAGCAACGGCATTACTGTTCATTTAACCACCTCCTCTCCGTTTACGGCAGAAGCGAAGTAGATCATATCACTGACCTGACGGGAGCTTGTACCGTTGACGTGATCGACATGATTATAAGCTTCATCGCCCTGAAAGACGATTTCGCTGGTCTGGCCGCCATCCAGACTGTAGGCATTGACGACACCCTTTTCATAGAAATGCTGGGCAAACTCTTTTGTGTGCCAGCGGGCGGCCTTTTCGTCGGAATGGTTGAGAGACATGTAAAGATAATGGAGACGGTCGACCTGCCCGATACCGGCACGCGAATAACCGGTATTGATTTCGCCGATCGGGTACCATTCTTCATCGAAGTAGCTGGTGTTAAGTTCTCCGTTCTCTACCAGAACAGGGCCGAAAGCAATTGAGAAAACAATATCATTGTCAGCTATGAACTGCTGCATCTCTTCGGGGGTGGATTCCTCATACAGGTGGTGGAAAAGGAAATCGCCGGAAGAAGTGACAAACATAGTGTCGATACAGTTGTACTTTTTCAGCATCTGACCATACCGCATGAGATATTCACCCTCATTGAAACGATACAGCTGCCGGTTGTAGACAATGATACCCATATCCCGGAAACGATAGAAGTCGGCATTCATAGAGACAACGGCGTTGGTGGCTTTGTGCATGGAAGTGGTATATTCCAGCATGTCTGAACCGAACATGTCTCCTGCCAGTTTGCGGCGAAGCTGAGATCCATCCTGCATTTTGACTTCACAGAATGTGCAGGTGTTGCCATCAATTATTTCCTTCCAGCAGACAACAAGAAGAGTATCATCCAGATAATACTGAATATCCTGATAATAAGAACCGGTATTAAACTGCACATCCGGTGAGAAAACAACGGATTCATCTTCTCCGAGGAGACCTGAGGAACGTGCCTGCTGAATCACGTTAAGCACTTCCTGTGCGTTGTCTGTGCTGATTCTGCCGAAGCCGGAAACAAGGGGAGAAGGAGCGACAAGCGATTCTTCGGGGATTCTGAAGACAGTTTTCTGAACCGGCATTTCCTCCTGCACCTGCAGCTCGGGCAGCTCTTCAGTATGACGGCTGGCGGCTGCAAGCGCAGCTTCCTTTGCTTTTTCCGTAGCAAAGCGGTTGACACCGGCTGACAGATCAATTGTTTTCGGAACAGGCCTGACAGCTGCCGCTGAACCGGAAGCCGGGGTTACACAGCAGAGAACAAAAAGCAATAATACGAGTGTCAGGAGAAGGCCTGTAAATGAAACGAGCCAGCGGGGCATAACATCAGCAAAGGTTTTGCGCTGACGTTTTTCCTTTTTCTGCGCAGGCCGGAGGCGCTCCTGTTCCTTTTTCGGGGCACGCTGTTTAACAGGGACATCATTCCGGGGCGGAGAGAAGGGCTTATTCTGACTGACAGGCCTGCGGCGGGAAGGTGCTGCAGAGCGATGCTGTTCCGGGGTAAAGACAGTTGTCTGTTCCCTGCGGCCTGACGGCGCGGGATGTATACGCGTTTCATCGGAAGGGACTTCCCGGCGGCTTAAATCAGCAGCGGGCGGGGCTTCTTTAGGAGAAATACTGTCCGTAAATTCAGAAAGAATCTGATCGAGATCATATTCAAATTCAAATTGTTCATCTTTCATTGAAAAGACCTCCGTTATCGGGAATGAATGCCCTGTAAGGCGGAGAGAAGAGCCTGATCAAGCGACAGCAGCCATTTTCCGCCTGAATAGGTGACAGTGACGTCAAAAAACTCACTGGCACAGCAGCTCTCGGAATCGGCAAGAACCTGACGAAGAGCAGTATTGTATTCCATATCCGTAATCAGACGGGCAGCGGCGTCTACTGCCTCCAGATCAAGATAACGCAGAAGGACCTTCTGACTGGCTTTTGTTCCGGCGAGGGAAATACTCTCGGAAAGAGAATAATCATAACTGCGCTTCAGCGCGGAAAACAGAAGCTGCCCTTCTTCACTTTCAGGCGTGTTTTCCAACCCGAGAGAAGAGTAGTTCTCAACAAAGCCGGAGGCGGTTTCATAATCGCCGGCTTTCAGCGCATTGAAGAAGCCTGTAACGGCGTTCTGCGGATTTCCGTTTGGCCGGGCATAGATAACACCTTCAGCTGAGCCGATGATGCAGAGCAGCAAGGCTGCCAGGACAACAAGCAGGGTGACCAGTGCCCAGAAGACATTCATTTTTCTATCCATAGTGAAACATCCCTAAATGGAAAAGTATTTTTTAATTATATCACAGCGGAGACAGTTCGTCGACAGAAAAGTTTTACGGGATACGGGGAGGAACAAAATCATCACTCCAGGTAATCACCGTCCGGTCATAAACATCAGAAAGATCAGCGGAGAAAGAGGAGCGTGCCTGCTCCAGAGTTTCCTCATCCGCATCATATGGGGTGTGATAACGCTCAGAAAGAATCTGACGATAAAGATGATCTGTCCGAAGCATATGCCGGTAGACATCAAGGGGCAGATAGTACGGAGCAAGATAAGTTTCAAACTCTTCGAGGGAGGCACCTTCTCCGAGAGCATCCTTTGCGGCAGCAAGAAGCTCTGACTCAACTTTCTCTTCCGCTTCAGCCGACAGAGAAATTCCGTTATCCACTGCAAAAGCAGAAATGGCAGAGTATTCCCGTATATCCTGCTCCGTACTTACGGCAGGCAGATCACGCCAGGTAAGTCCGGAAGCCTCATCATAAACATCATCCCAGGAGACAGGGTATCCGTACTGCCCATAATACAGCATAGCAGATTCCACACTGAGAACGTAGCTTCTGTAAAAATAAAAGTACTCCGACCACTGAAGTTCCCTGCCACCGACAGTGCCGACAACTTTTTCTGCGGGGTGGGCAGCATAGAGAGGAGCGAGATCAACAGGTTCAATCTGAACGGCAGTTTCTTCAGAGGGGAAAACAGCAGTAACCTGGGAGGCAGCGGATGCCTCTTCTTTCATACGAAGAACCTGGGAACAGCTGATGCCACCGGTAAAGAGGAAACAAATCACGGCGAGTAAAGCGACTATTTTTTTCAAAAGATTCTACCTTCTTTCTGTTATTACTCTTCATTGCCCCATGCACGGACAAAGGCACGGGCTTCGTCCACCACATGAGCTTTGGAAACAATTGCAAGGCTGATACACGGTTTGGTTCCCGCTTCGACCCGGAGACGATTATGCCATGGCTGCGAGGCGTAAAGCGCAGATACTTTCTCCATGTTGAATTCCCGGAGAATAAAGCGCAGGCGGCCCTGCTTCTGGGATATATCCACAATACCCGCTTTCCCGGCTTCTCCGCGTAGCAGAGCAATCTGAATCAGAGAACTGACACCGGGAGGAGGATCACCAAAGCGGTCTATCAGTTCGTCGAGAAGATCGTCAGCCTCATCTTCAGACCGCAGCAGCGCAATCTGCCGGTAGACATCCATTCTCTGTTCAGAGGAAGGAATATACCGTTCAGGTATGTTGGCGGCGACAGCGAGATCGGCGGAGCATTCCGCTTTCGGAGGCGGTGCAAACCCGCGCTCCTCCAGAACAGCTTCATTCAGGAGCTTCATATACATATCATAACCGACATCCTGCATATGCCCGGACTGCTCTGCACCGAGCAGACTGCCGGCACCGCGGATTTCCAGATCGCGCATGGCAATTTTAACACCGGAACCGAAAGCCGCAAAATCCCGGATAGCATTAAGGCGTTTTTCAGCATCTTCTGTGAGCACCTTATCACGGCGGAACGTCAGATAGGCGCTTGCACGCCGGGAAGACCGGCCGACTCTGCCGCGAATCTGATGCAGCTGGGCCAGACCGAGATGATCGGCATCTTCAATAATCAGAGTATTGACATTGGGGATGTCAATTCCGGTTTCAATAATGGTTGTACAGACCAGAATCTGGATATCTCCGCTCACCACGCGATCCATCACATCGGTAAGCAGCTGCTTGTCCATACGGCCGTGAGCAATACCGACCGTTACCTCACTGCCGAGCAGAGAGGTTATTTTGCGGGCTGTACGCTCAATGTCATCAATACGGTTATGGAGATAATAAACCTGGCCGCCGCGCTGAAGTTCCCGCACCATGGCATCTGCCAGAATATTCCAGTCATGTTCCAGAACAAAGGTCTGAACAGGGAGACGGTCTTCCGGAGGCTCCTCAATGGTGGACATATCCCGTATTCCGGAAAGGGCCATATTCATGGTTCTGGGGATAGGAGTGGCAGAGAGCGTCAGAACATCCACACCGCGGGAGAGTTCCTTGATGTGTTCCTTATGCGTAACGCCGAAACGCTGCTCCTCATCCACGACGAGAAGACCGAGGTTTTTAAAAGATATATCTTTGGAAAGAAGGCGGTGTGTACCGATCACAAAATCGCACTTGCCGGAGGCCAGATCTTTCAGAACAGCGGCTGATTTGGAGGCGGAAGTAAAACGGCTGAGCACGGCAAGATTGACGGGAAAACCGAAAAATCGCTGCAGAGCCGTCTGGTAATGCTGCTGGGCAAGAACTGTCGTGGGACAGAGCAAGGCAGCCTGCCTGCCGTCCAGAATACATTTCATCACGGCACGGAAAGCAACTTCTGTTTTTCCGAAGCCAACATCCCCGCACAGAAGCCTGTCCATGGGAACAGAGGCTTCCATATCCTTTTTGATTTCAAATGTACAGCGCAGCTGGTCATCGGTTTCCGTATAAGGAAAGTTTTCCTCAAATTCACGCTGCCACTCACTGTCCGGAGCAAAGGCATAACCAGGAGTGCGGAGACGGTCGGCATAGAGAGCTATCAGCCGTTTTGCCATTCCTTTTGCTGCCTTTTTTGCACGAGAACGCCGCTTTTCCCATTCAACACCGCCCATTTTGGAAAGTTTGACAGAAACATCTTCTGTTGCTGCGGTATACTTGGTTACGAGGTCAAGCTGTGTGGCAGGGACATACAGAACATCTGTCCCGGCATATATAATTTTAACATAATCCTTGTCATATCCGTCCACCTGCATACGGATGACACCGGAGAAGCGGCCGATGCCATGGGTTTCATGGACGACGTAGTCACCGACGGACAGATCCGAATAGGAATTGATTCTCTGACGGCCTGCGGGAAGCTTTCGCTGAGAGGCGGACTTTTCCCGGCGGCGGATCAGCTGCGAGTCACTCAGAATGGCAAGCTTCAGGCCGGGATATTCCATTCCGGCAGATACGGAGCCGATGTAAACGGCGCATTTGCCGGGGGGCGGCAGCATCTGATCATCCGGGGAAAGCAGAGCAGGGACATTATGTTCGTTGAGGAAAGAACAGAGAACGTCCGCACGGCGCGCATCTCCAGCCAGAATGGCAAGAGAGCAGCCTGCTTTCAGGAGCTGTCTGGCATCGTCGGCCGCTGTCTGCGCATTGCCGGCGTAGGAAGGCAGCTGCTTGGCGGGGATACTCAGAAGAGTGCGCGGAGCAACAGGTGTTCTCCCGACTGTGAAGGCGTCCGCCATATAGAGCGGGAAATCGTCAAGACGGTGCAGCAGAGCATCAAAGGAAAGGAAAAAGGCATCCTCCTGGGCGGCAATCAGGCCGCGGCGACCGAGCTCCCGGATATCCTCGGAAAGCCTTTTGGTATATTCACGGGCTCTTTCCGCACAGCGGGAAGGCTGATCCAGAAACACGACAGCATCTTCCGGAATATAGGAGGCAGCGGAAGCCATGGGATATAGCTGAGGGAGGTAGCGGTCACTGTCTGTCGGGAGAATACCGTTGCGGATACGCTCCGCATCGGAACGCAGAGCGGAGGCCAGTACAGAGGCATTCTGGGAACTGCGGCGCTTTTCATAACGGTCGGCGAGGGCATCCAGTTCACGGGAGAAAACAGAAAGCCCGCCCGGGAAAGCGTCGGAAGTGTTTCCGCTGCCGGAAGAATCCGGCAATGATCCACAATATCATTGCGCCGCTGAGACTGAATATCGAAGAACGAAAGAGAGTCTATCTCATCTCCCCAGAATTCAATGCGGACAGGATCCCGGACTGAGGGAGAGAAAAAGTCAAGTATACCTCCTCGGCGGGAATACTGACCGGGGCCTTCCACCTGTTCCGAGCGGGAATATCCGCAGCGCAGCAGAGCTTCTTCAACGACTTCCGGAGAAACGGAACCTCCATCCCGGATTTCAAAAGCTGCTTCCCGCAGATAATCCTGAGGGATTGTCCTCTGTATCAGACCCGGTACAGAAGCAACATGAATGCGGACGGAACCATCTGTCAGAGACCAGAGAGCCGCAATACGCTTCTGCTCTGCCTGCCGGGAAGCTGCTTCTGTGGGATAAAATGTGAATTCACGCATGCCGAGCAGGTTCACCGGCTCGTTCAGCATGGAACGCAGATCGTTGGCAAAATTTTCTGCAGACGTGTCATCCGGACAGATGACAAACAGCTTTTCATCAGGCGATTCTGCAAGCGCAGCAGCGAGATTTGCCCTGTGAACGGCAGAAAGACCGGAAATAAGCGCAGGAAGCCCACCGCTTTCCCGAAGGAGGGGGAGGGCGGCTGCTTCCTTGTTGTTCAGAATCTGGCGAAACAAAACATTCATTAAAAGAAATTATAGCATTTTCCCCGCCTCCCGTCAAACCTTACTTATGAGGAAGTAAGCATGATCATCAGAAACCGCAGTACCTTATGGAACAGCCCTGCAGACTGAAGCCTGCAGGGCACTTTTACACATCAGCGATTTACTTTCCCATTTTCCCTCTTTCCCTGTTTCCCTCGCATAATATGTTTTTTAAAAAGGGAAAGTAAACTGTATCCCGGAAAGCGGATGTATCAAAACAGGATATCTTTAAAACAGAGCATCGGTTTGCTGCTGTCGTAATCCCAGCTGTGATGGGCATCTCCGCGGCAGCGGTTTGCATGAGGGCAATCACGGCAGAATTCGGAAGTCTCTGATAAGTCCTTTCGGAACAGCTCAAAGCGGTCTTCCCAGATATCCCGGAAACGGGAGTTCCGGATATTCCCCTGAATGGTTTCCGGCCTTCTTTCTATATCCAGGCAGGCTCCGATATCTCCGTTTGCCATGATGCTCGCCGTATAGATTCCCGCATTACAGAGCCAGTACCAGCCGCGCAGCTCTCCCTCATATTCCGGACCGAGATAATGGCTGCATCCGTATTCGACCGGGTAACCTGCACGGCGCTTTTCCCGGATAAAAGCAAACAGTGTCTTATAATCCTCTTCCGTAAGCATTCTGGAAGGCCATTGAAGCGCTCTGCCGATCGGTTCCAGATTAATCACGCGCCAGGAATCGATATCCAAGCCGTCCATGACGCGGAACAGGGCGTCCAGCTCGGTGATATTCTCATGGTTGATGACGGTGGTCACCTGGACATTCTGAAAGGCATGTTCGTCGGTAAGATTCTGTATGCCCTGCATGGCAGCATCGTAGCCGCCCGGCAGACCGCGCAGCCTGTCATGCGTATCCGGAAGACCGTCAACAGAGACAGAAACAGTTTTCATACCGCATTCCGCCAGCTTATGCGCAACGCTTTTTGTGATCAGCGTTGCGTTGGTCGTCATGCCCCAGTGATACCCAAGCTTATTGGCGTAGCCGAGAATATCAAAGAAGTCCGGGCGAAGAAGAGGTTCACCGCCTGTGATACAAAGAAAAAGACGGTGAAGGTCAAAATCCTCTTTTACCTCATCCAGAATGCGCCGGTATTCGGAAAGAGACAATTCTTCGCCGGCATGGGGCATGCAGTTGCTGCCGCAGTGAAAACAGTGTTCGTTGCATTGCAGCGTGAGCTCCAGAAAGAGCTGGCGGAGATCGGGTCTGCGATATAAGCCGCGGACATAGTCCGCCAGAATATCCATCTGACGGTCTTTCACTGTTTTCATTCTATCCCGGCTCCTTCGGCAGGGATTTCCGACTCTTCCACTTCCTCGTACGGCAGCGGCGGGCCGTAGACATCTACCGGCTCATTTGTTTCCGGTGTGAAAACGGGGACAGGCGTTCCCGGGGGAGGACCGTACAATGCCGGCACGGGATCCGGGGAAGCTGCTGCCGGTGTTTCCGGGGGAGGGCCATACAGGGTGGCAGCCGGCACACAGCCTGTAACGGCAGCAGAAGCAATCATGATTCCTGCCGTCGCAGCAACGGCTTTTTTACTGATTTTCATATCGGCTTCCTCCTTATATTAGTGCTATTTATTTTATCAGGGTCCGTTCTGCGGGTCAATAAAAAAGTAATCCGCCAAAAGGACTGGCAACCCCCTGTATGAATCCATAACTGTGGGAAAGGCAAGGACGAAAAGTGTGGAACTTTTTGTTGATTTCTCACAGAATCTGTTGTATGATAACAGCAGTTAAGGAATTGGAGGATAACTAATGAGCGATTACAACAACGACGGCGATCTGATCACGATCGTCGATGATGACGGCCAGGAATTTGAACTGGAATACATTGACGAAATGGATTACAACGGAAGCACGTATGTGTGCTTCCTGCCTGCGAACATAGACGAAAACGATCCGGATTACGGACTGATCATTCTTCGCAGCGTTCTGGACGAGAACGGCGAGGAGCTGTTTGAATCCATCGACGATGACGCGGAACTCGATGACGTCTACAACAAGTTCATGGTGCTTCTCTTCGATGATGAAGACGAAGAGGAAGAAAAGGAAGAGAAATAACTTCTGCCCGCATTGCCCGTGTTGCCGTAACAGGCAGTACGGCTCGTTAAACCCACA
>JAEEGH010009496.1_pt1 | contig 22678 bp, 22 predicted proteins | sample 9134181 | NCBI WGS metagenome assembly JAEEGH01 (sample SAMN16246544, study PRJNA631951) | gut metagenome | biome: gut microbiome; feature: rumen; material: DP-attached | host: Bos | place: Iran: Karaj | collected 2018-10
CCGGGCATGAATCGCGTTTTCACTCGCCTTCAGGGCTGTCGCCCACTTTGGAGTGGGCAGGATAGTAGACGACGTTCAGCATTCCCGTCTTGGGGTGCCAGTCGACCGAGGCCTTGACCCCGTAGATCTCCTGGATCATCTCTTCGGTGATGACCTCCTCCGGCACTCCTTCTCTTACGATTTTCCCGTCCAGGAGGATGTAGATCCTGTCGCAGTACTCTGCTGCGAGGTTCAGGTCGTGGAGGGCGCACAGGGTGGTGCATCCGAGCTCCTTCACGATGTCCAGGACCTCGAGCTGGTATTTGATGTCCAGGTGGTTAGTAGGTTCGTCCAGTATCAGGCACGGAGTCTGCTGCGCGAGAGCCCTCGCCAGGATGATCCTCTGCTGCTCTCCTCCGGACAGGGACGAGAAGTTCCTGTTCTTCATGTCGAGCATGTTGACCTTCTTCAGGGCGTCCTCGACGATGGCGCGGTCGTTGTCGTCGTCCATCTCCATGGTCTTCTTGTGGGGAGTCCTTCCCATCATCACCACCTCCTCGACCTTGAAGTCGAAGTTGTAGTAGTTGTGCTGGGTGACGACGGACATCAGGAGAGCGCTCTCTTTCAGCGAGAGGTCGTCCAGATGCTTCCCGTCCAGGACGATGTCCCCGCTGTCCCTCTTCATGGTGCGGTATATGGTCTTCAGAAGGGTCGACTTCCCAGAGCCGTTCGGTCCCAGAAGGCCTACGAACTCGCCCTCGTCCACGTGGAGGCTGGCGGAGTCGACGATCCTCTTCTTGGGCTTGGACACCGAGATGTCCACGTTATCCACTTTTATGTCCATCAGTCAGAGCCTCCTCCGAATCCGTAGGATTTCTTGAGCATGATGTAGGCGAACACGGGCGCTCCGCACAGGGAGGTGATGATCCCTATGGGGATCTCGGACGGGGCCAAGGTGCGCGCGACGATATCGGCCAGCATTATGAAGATCGCACCCAGCAGGATGCATATCGGGAAGAGCTTCCAATGGTTCGTGCCGACCAGTCCGCGGGCTATATGCGGTATGATCAGTCCCACGAACCCGATGATCCCGCACTTGCAGACGATGAAGGCGATCACCACCGAGGTGAGGATGATGTAGACCATCCTGAGCTTGGAGAGGTCCACTCCGAGAGTGGTGGCGGTGGAGTCCCCCAGCATCATCGCGTTCAGGTTGCGCATCTGGGTGCAGAAGAACACGAGGCCGATGAGCACGGCTATTCCGCATATCTTGACGGTCTCGTAGTCCACGGTGGAGAGGGAGCCCATCAGCCAGAACGTCAGGGACCTCATCCCTTCCGCGTCGGGCTCCAGGTAGACGATGATGTTGGACACCGCTCCGCACAGGGACGATATGATGACTCCCGACAGGATCAGCTTCGTCGTGGTCATTTTGCCTCCTATGGAGGACAGTATGAACACGAACGCGGAGGATCCGATGGCTCCGAGGAAGGCGAACGCCTCCACTCCGAAGTCCTGGAACATCGTCCCGGCGAGCACTGTGGCGCCCATCAGGATGGCGAACGTCGCACCGAGCGACGCCCCTGAGGATATACCGAGGATGTAAGGGTCCGCCAGAGGATTCTGGACCATGGCCTGCATGACCACTCCGACCATGGCAAGGCCGACTCCGACTATGAGCCCGAGAAGCGCTCTGGGCGCATAGAGCCTCCAGACGATGGAGACCATGTATGTGGGGATGTCGGACACGTCCCCGATCCCGAACATCTTGTAGCCCAGGATGCGGACGACCGTCTCGAAAGGAATGTCCACAGCCCCTATGAAGACTGATACGCAGGTGACTATGATCATCACCACGAACAGGATCATCGCTAATCCCGCAGTGGTTATCTTTCCTAGTTCTATAGAATCACCAGCTTAGGTTCTTGCAAAGGTCGGAGAGGTCCCGGACCGGCGAGGGCCCGGGGCTTCCCCTTGTTTCATCAAGCCGCGCTCTGGCGATCGAGGATCTTCACGACGCACTCGTAGACCTTCTCCATGGCGTCCAGCAGCTGAGGTGTGGATCCGTAGGAGCAGCTGAGCTTCATGTCGTAGGCGTCCCCGTTCTTGATGGCGGCGCACTTGCTGAGGTCCGCATCGTCCTGCCAGCTCTTGAGGGAGTTCTCGTAGGTCACTCCGCCGTAGGTGATGTAGAAGATCAGGTCGATGTCGGTGGTCCCGATGGCCTCGTATACGGTCGCCAGCGGAACGGTTCCTCCGTCGGGGAAGGCGTTGGTCAGCCCGATGGAGTTCAGCACCGAGGCGATGAAGTTGGAGTTCTTGTAGCACCAGACGGTTCCCTTCTCGGTGTTCACAGCTCCGTCGACGAGGGCGTAGTAGATCGTCTCCTTTCCGTCGAGCTTCTTCTTGACGTCGTTGATGACATTCACGGTGTCGTTGTAGAGCTTGGTGGTCTTGTCGGAGACGTTGAAGATCTTTCCGACGTTGTCGTAGTCGGTCTTCATCATCTCGACGGTGCGGTAGTCGGCGGAGGTCATGGCGTTGAAGGACATGACGTTGCATCCGTTGTCGTTCCAGAACGACTCGGATCCGAGCTTGGCGTCCTCCCAGGCGACCCATCCGATGACGAGATCGGGCTGCCAGGAGAGGAGGACGTCCTTCTGGATGTTCCCGGAGATGTTCTTGGCGCCGGCGGCGTCGACGGCTCCGATCCTCTTGACGAGCTTGTCGTATTCGCTCTGGACCCCTTCCCAGATGGGCTCCTCGTTGTAGTAGCATCCTACTATCTTGTCCTCGAGGCCGAGGTACAGGAGGAGGTTCAGGGCGGTGTTGCATCCGCAGACGACCCTGTCAGGGATCTCTGTGAATTTGATGTCGGTCTTGTTTCCGTTATAATCAGTGAACGTAGTGATCGTCAAGCTGCCGTTCGGATAATCGGTGGGATCATCCTTCTTGTCGTTGTTGTTGCCATTGTTGAGCATGAAAGCCGCACAAATTCCGGCTACAGCTATGATGGCGACGGCAGCGATAGCGATCATCGCATTTTTCGATAGAGCCATAACTATCGATGCTTGTACCAATAATCCAATATTTATTCGTCATTGTTAAAAGCTGAAATATGAAATTCTGAAACTGTACCGTCCATCCAGATAAAGTGGTTGTCTGTAATCTGATGTAATCGGCGGCGTTGGCACGTTTCGTCTTTCAAGGAGCATGATTCCTTTGATTTCTCGATGCATCGCGCCATTCTGGCGTTCATGGGCCCTTCGAGAAACCCTGGTGTGTCGTCCGGAACGAATACGGACAGAGGGTCACACATCCTCTATCTACAAGCAATCGCAAATAACCGAGTATCCTCTGAACGCATCCTTTCGAGCGTTTCCAGTTCCGTCCCGCGACCGTAGAATCTCATGGATTCGGGCACGCAATAATGGTAGTCGATTTTACCGTGATTCAAATCATCATTATATAATCCGCAGATGTGTGTATTGCTGTCGGAATCACAACATTACATGAATAAAGAAATCTGGAGAAACCATGCGATTTATGAAAAATAAGAGGTTTTTAAGGAGTTTATCGGACATTCAGTAGTGGTCGTACAGGATGTTCCCAGGTTCCAGGAGAACTCCTTCACCTTCCTCCACGCGACCGACGACCTCGGCATTGGGATATTCCTTGGCGATGGCCTCCGCATCCTCCGCGGGAGCTATGATGGTGAATCCCATGCTCATGTTGAGGGTCTGGTAGATCTCCCTGTCGTCGATCTCTCCGAGCTCCTGTATCTTGTTGAAGATGGGAGCTGGCTTCACGGGGTCGCTGATCACGTACTTCAGGCCCTTCCTCATCCGGAGGATGTTCCTCAGGCCTCCTCCGGTGATGTCCACGAGTCCATGGACGGTGTGCTCGGAGGTGATCTTCAGCACCTGTCTCACATAGATCTCGGTAGGGGTGAGCAGCTCCTCTCCGACGCTCTTCGAGAGGCCGGCGATCTTGTCGGTGTAGGCGATGTTGTTGGACTCCACGACCTTTCTGGCGAGGGTGAGCCCGTTGGAGTGTATTCCGGAGGACCTGAGGGAGACGATGAGGTCGCCCTTCTCGCACTTGTCCCCGGTTATGATCCTGTCCTTCTCGACGTATCCGAGGCAGGTTCCGGAGAGGTCGACGCCGTTGATGATCTCCGGCAGGACCGCGATCTCTCCTCCGACGATTTCCATGTTGGACAGCTCGGCTCCTTTCTGGAGCCCGATGCCTATGTCGCGGGTGATGTCCTCCATGGGCTTGTCTATCGCGATGTAATCGACGAACGAGGTGGGCTCGGCGTTGACGCAGATGGTGTCGTTGACGTTCATCGCGATGCAGTCGATGCCGACGGTGTCCCACTTGTTCAGGGCCTCGGCTATCATGAGCTTGGATCCGACTCCGTCCGTGGCGAGGGTGATATACTTGTCTCCGAAGTCGATCAGGCTCGCGAACAGGCCCGACATGCGTACGTTCTGTCCGATCCCGGTCCTCTTGTACCCGATCTCGTCCACCAGCGCCTTGATCGCGCTGGATTTCTGGTCGATGTTGACCCCTGATTTCGCGTATGTCCATCCGCTCATGTAGATCCTGTCCTCCTAATGCCCTCGGTGGTTATTATACTAGCCCGACGGCCAGCTCACTCCTTCTTCTCGGAGAGCAGGGCTTCCACGAGAGCGGGCACCTGCGCGAGGTCCTCCTCCTCGGGGTTCCAGTTGGAGCGGACGTTCTCCTCGATGACGTCGAATCCGGCGTTCCCGAGCTTCTCCTGGAGGATCTTGACGGACTCCCCGCTCCATCCGTAGCATCCGAACGCGGCAGCGCGCTTTCCCTTGAACTTCACCTGCGTCATCATCTCGAGCATCCCCGCCACGCTGGATAATATGCCGTTGACGACGGTGGGGGACCCGAGGGCGATCGCCTTGGACTTGAATATCTCGGTTATGATGTCGTTCTTGTCGGTCTTGGAGATGTTGAACACCTTGACGACGGTCTCAGGGGAAGTCCTGTGGACCTCCTCGGATATGGTGCGGGCGATCTTGGCGGTGCCTTCCCACATGGTGTCGTAGATGATGGTGACCTGGTCCTCCTGGTAGCTGTCGGCCCACTCGGCGTACTTTCTGACTATCTGCAGGGGGTCCTCCCTCCAGATGGCTCCGTGCGCGGGAGCGATCATGTCGATCTCCAGGTTCATCTTCTCGATCTCGGCCAGCTTCTTCTTGAGTGGTCCGGTGAACGGCCCGAGGATGTTGGCGAAGTACTTCAGCGCCTCCCTCCACAGGGTGGGCTGGTCGGCGAGGTCCGCGAACATCTCCTCGACGGCGTAATGCTGTCCGAAGGCGTCCATCGAGAACAGGATGTTGTCTCCGGTCATGTAGGTGGCCATCGAATCGGGCCAGTGGAGCATCTTCATCTCGACGAAGATCAGCTTCTTCCCGTTCCCGATGTCGATGCTGTCGCCGGTCTTGACCACGTGGAAGTCCCATCCCCTCTTTCCATACTGGCCTTCGATGCTCTTGACGGCGGCAGCGGTGCAGTATATGGGGGTTCCGGGGATCTCGTCCATGAGGGCGGTGAGGGACCCGGAGTGGTCGCACTCCCCATGGTTGGCGACGATGAGGTCGATCTTTTTCAGATCCACCTCTTTCTTCAGGTTCTCGACGAAATCGAACCTGTGAGGGGTCCAAACGGTGTCCATCAGGACGGTCTTCTCCTCTTCGATGAGATAGGCGTTCTGGGAGGAGCCGTGGTCGATGGAGTACTCGTCTCCATGGAAGGTCTCGAGCTCCCAATCCATGTATCCGACCCAGCTGACGTTGTTCTTCACCAGTTTTCTGATTATATCACCCTGATGAAGGGGGATAGCTCTCGGTCGTTTCTTATGATTTCGATGGATATGTCCGCATAACAACGCATATCGGCGCTATACGTTGTTTTGAAGACATGTTTGCATGAGCCTTCTTCTTCTCAGGACGCTCCAACGGCATCAGATTTAAATGGATGCGGTCATGCACCATCCATGGCAGACCTGCACGACCGCTGGGTGATGGAGAGGAGGAACGAGCACTACTACAAGCTAGCGAAGAAGCTCAACTACCGTTCCAGAGCTTCATTCAAGCTCATCCAGATCGACAACAGGTTCAACATATTCAATGCCGGGGACTCCGTAGTCGACCTGGGAGCATGTCCAGGAGGGTGGCTGCAGGTGGCCAAAGAGCGCACCTGGCCCGACGGAAGGGTCATCGGCGTCGACCTGAGGACCATCAAGCCTCTGGAAGGCGTGGAGACATTCGTCGGCGACATCACCGAGGATGCCACCATGAAGGAGCTGCTCCGCAGGTTCCAGGGGAAGGCCGACGTGGTCCTCTCCGACATGGCTCCGAACATCGCCGGACACTACTCCATGGACCACGCCCGTTCGATCGAGCTCTGCATGTACGCCATCGACGTCTGCGACCGCGTCCTGAAGAAGGAGGGGAAGCTGGTCATGAAGGTGTTCATGGGCGACATGTTCCCTTCGCTGGAGAAGGAGCTCAACAGGAGGTTCCAGTCGGTGAAGGTCCATTCTCCCGACGCTTCCAGGCCCACCTCGTCCGAGGTATACGTCATCTGCAAGGGCTACTATGCGAAGACCCGCGTCAAGATAAAGGACGTGAAGCCAGTAGAGGAGAAGCCCGAGTTCACAGCCAAGGGCGGAGTGTTCTGAACATGGACATGCCTCACGGGAAGATAGTCTGCATAGGTTGGAACTACAGGTCCCACATCAAAGAGCTCGAATCGGCCCTTCCTGAGGTCCCTACCGTTTTTCTGAAGCCTTCCAGCTGTCTGATAGGCGACGGAGAGGCCATCGTCATACCCGAGGGAGTCACCAACGTGCAGCACGAGGTGGAGCTCGCGGTCATTTTCGGGATGAAGGCGAAGAACGTGTCCGAGGAGGACGCCCTTTCGTACGTCTCCCATCTGGCGGTCTTCAACGACGTGTCCGCCCGCGACATGCAGAAGGCGTCCCGTCTGAGAGGGGATTCATGGGACCTGAGCAAGGGCATCGATACCTTCGGTCCAATGTCCGAGCCGATCCCTTACGACGGCCGCGACCTTCAGGATCTGGATCTTCTCCTGACCGTGAACGGCGAGGTCAGGCAGAGCGGCAACACCCGCAACATGATCTTCTCTGTTGCTTCCCTGATATCGTACGTCTCCAGGTACATGACGCTGGAAGAAGGGGATATCCTGATCACGGGGACTCCCGAAGGCGTGTCAGAGATCAGACGCGGCGACGTCGTGAGAGCAGAAATCAAAGGAGTTGGTTGTGTATCCAACAACGTGATTTAACCTTTTATATAGGTTTAAGGCTGTTGCGATTCAGCATTATAATCGTATCAAAACGTGGCAGACCTCCAATCCGAATGGGGTTTTTAGTGGTCTTAATAGTACAGAATTATGTACCAAGAAGTACATCTTGTACAGATTTTATTGTCACCTCAATATTTTATGCCTTTCCTAAACATATGCTATATATAATATTTGTTGGATTAGTTAGCCAAATCATTATAAATTAAACTTGGGATGGCTCGTCCATGCAGTCGCGAATCATCCGCCGGCTGTTAAGGTGAAACTCATGCACATAATGGAGGGGTTCCTTGACCCGATTTGGTGCGCGGTTTGGTTCATTCTCGCGCTCCCCTTCGTGATCATCGGAGCCAAGAAAACTATTGATCTCATGAGGGAGCACCCTGAGCACAAGATGACCATCGCCCTCGCCGGCGCTTTCATCTTCCTGCTTTCCTCCCTCAAGATTCCGTCCGTCACCGGATCCAGCTCCCACCCTACCGGAACTGGTTTCTCCGCTGTCATGTACGGAGTCTGCGCTACGTCTTTCCTTGCTACCATCGTCCTGATCTTCCAGGCTATCCTTCTCGCCCACGGTGGACTTACCACCCTCGGAGCCAACATCTTCTCCATGGGTATCGCTGGACCTGCCGCTGGTCTCGCCGTTTGGCTGCTCCTCAGGAAGGCTACTAACAACATCTCCGTCAGCATGTTCTTCGCAGCTCTCATCGCCGACCTGTTCACTTACGTCGTCACCGCTTTCCAGATGACCCTCAACCACGGACAGACCGTCGAGGCTTTCGTCGACTTCCTGACCAACTACGCTCTCACCCAGATCCCCTTGTCCATCGTCGAGGGTATCCTGTTCTTCATGTTCGCTATGTTCCTGCTCAACAACAAGCCCGAGCTCTTCGACATCGCAGCCGATGTCACCAAGAAGAAGAACAAGGAGGCCTCCGCATGAACAGCAAGATGATCTACGTCGCAGGTTTCGCGGTTATCGCCATCCTCGTCCTCGCCACTCTCGCTTACGGAGCGTCGCAGGGATACGAGTTCGGCGGTGCCGATGACGGTGCCGAAGGCGTCGTCGGAGAGGTCGACCCCGAATACGAGTCCTGGTGGTCCGGAATCTTCGGAGACTACGAGCTCCCCGGAGAGACCGAGAGCCTTCTCTTCGCTCTCCAGGCCGCTATCGGTGCCATAATTATAGGATTCTTCATAGGTCGTGTGACCAAGAAGGCCTGATGAAACGGGCCTTCGGGCCCAATTTTCTCTTCTAAATGCCATTCTAAGGGATCAAATGTCAGAAGAAACTCAGATGGATACGCTCGCATACAGCTCGAGGATGCTGTCATGGGCGCCCCTAGGTAAGTTCCTGTTCGTTATCGCCATTCTGATAGTGAACATCGTCACGAACTCCATGATGGTCCCGTTCGTCACCTTGGCCATAGGCCTCATCCTGATGGCTTACTCCACTAATTTCAAGATACCGTTCTTCGTGGCACTGGCTCTAGCAGAGGCGGTTCTGATTCTCGCTATAGGTTCCGGAATGATCTCCATCACGGGAGACAAGGCGGATCCTGCGATCTGGGAGACGCATCTCCTCTGGTTCGACATCTACATGACGCATGACAGCTTCAACAAGGCTTGGCTCGTCATGTTCCGCGGAGTCGCAGGCATGGCCGTCATGATGTCGTTCGCAACTTCCACCCCTATACCCCACCTGTCTCAGGCTCTCAAGCAGATCCATATGCCTCGTGAGGTCTCCGAGCTGGTAGTCCTGATCTACAGGTACGGCTTCCTGCTCCTGGAGAGGATGGATTCCATGTGGGAGGCGGCTCATTGCAGGATGGGTTTCAACGGGTTCATGAACACTATGAGGACCACGGCATCGATAGCCGTAGGGATCTTCACATCGTCGTCCAATCTTGCGGACAAGGCGCAGATCGCGCTGGACTGCAGGAATTACCAGGGATTCTTCCCTATCTACAATGCACCGCCCAAGCTGGGCATCAAATGGATCGTCGTCACAATAGTCGCCGTGGCGCTGATCTACGTGTTCGGAATGTACACCGAGGACTGGATCGACATGGCCTATCTGTTCTTCGGGAGGTCTGCATGATGGAGTACGTGCTGGAAACCGAGAATCTCACGTACAGGTACAACAGCAGGCAGGTGAAGCCCTCCCTGAACAACGTCAACGTGAAGATCCGCAAAGGGGTCAGGACCGTCATCCTCGGCGCGAACGGTGCCGGAAAGTCCACCCTGTTCTATCATTGCAATGGAATATTCAAGCCTGAATCCGGGGTCGTCAGCTACATGGGCAAGCCCCTGGAATACACTCGCGAGGCCTTGACCGCCCTCCGCAACGACATCTCAGTGGTCGTACAGAACCCCGACGAGCAGATATTCTCCGCCACCGTCGAAGAGGACATAGCCTTCGGCCCGATGAACGCGGGCATGGAGAGGGACGAGGTCGAGCGCAGGATACAGGAGTCCCTGTTCAAGGTTGGGATGGAGGAGTATCGCTACAGGCCCACCATCCAGCTCTCCTACGGACAGAGGAAGAGGGTGGCCCTCGCAGGCTCTCTCGCCATCGATCCCAAGGTCCTGATCCTCGACGAGCCCACCGCAGGCCTCGACCCCCAGATGTCCCAGGAGGTCATCGAGCTGGTCGAGCAGCTATGCGCCGCTGGAACCACAGTCATAATCTCGACTCATGACGTCGACCTCGCTTATGCATGGGCGGACGAGATCCACGTCCTGAAGGGCGGAGAGCTCATCTATTCGGGAGAGCCGGAGCCGTTCTTCGACGACCATGAGAAGGTCTCCATGACCGGTCTGGTCCTGCCCCACACGTTCTCCGTGAACTCCGCGGTCCAGAGGATACGCGGCCAGGATGTCGCTCCGTACCCGAGGACCAACAGCCAGATCCTTTGCAAGATGCTTCCTGCGGAGGCCAAGACCGGGAAGATAAGGGTCGTCCCCGTAACGGACTCGATACCCGACGTCCCTGCGGACGGAGCATCCACCGGGGTCTACGGCTCGATAACCCGCCGTCTGTTCAAGGCCGCGGAGAGGGAGCCCGACTATCACTTCAACGCGATAGAATGCTGTCTGATGGAAGCGGTCAACGGGAAGGACTCCGTCCTCTACGTCGACGCTTCGATGAAGGACAGGGTGCTGGAGGTCATCGGAAGGATGGAAGCCTTCGGAAAGAGGATCGAGGTGGTAATGTGACGGTGATCGAGACAGAGAACATCACGTACTACTACGAGGGCGCCGAGAAGCCTTCGATGGACGGCGTGAGCATAAAGATAAGGAAAGGCGTCAAGACCGTCATCCTCGGTTCGAACGGAGCCGGAAAGTCCACGCTGTTCTATCATTTCAACGGCGTAGTCAAGCCCAAGACAGGTACCGTCAAGGTCATGGGGGAGCCCGTCTCCTACAGGAAGAAAGGCCTGAAGGAGCTCCGCTCCAAGGTCGCCGTCGTTCTTCAGAATCCCGACGACCAGATCTTCGGCCAGACCGTCGAGGGCGATGTGGCATACGGCCCCCGCAACATGAAGCTACCCGAAGAGGAGGTCAAGGAGAGGGTCGAGGAGGCCCTGTTCCAGACCGGTCTGGGCGAGCTGAGGGAGAAGAACACCATGCAGCTGTCCTACGGACAGAGGAAGAGGCTCGCTCTCGCAGGCGCCCTGGCCATGAAGCCCGAGGTGCTCATCATGGACGAGCCCACCGCAGGTCTCGACCCCCAGATGGCCCTGGAGCTCATGGAGCTTGCCGAACAGCTGCACCACAACGGCACGACCATCGTCCTTTCCACGCACGACGTCGACCTCGCATACGCATGGGCGGACGAGATCCACGTCCTGAGGAGAGGAAAGCTGATCTATTCCGGCCCTTCGGAAGGGTTCTACTGCGATCCCATCGCGGTCCATTCCACCGGGGTAATGCAGCCTTCGATGTTCGTCATGAACGACAACCTTGCGAAGATGCGTGGCATCGATCCCGCACCCTATCCTTGGACGGAGTCGCAGCTGATCTCCAAGATGGTCTCCGGGTCCAAAGGAAGCCTTACGATCGTTCCTGTGGACGGAGAGGTCCCCGAAAACATCGAGTCTATACTCGGATGCGGGAAGAAGACCGGCGTCTACGGGACCGTCATCCGCAGGCTCCTGCACGATTCCGATCATCCGGCGGACTACATGTTCAACGGGTACGAGGCGTGCTTGGGAGAGTGTCTCATGGGAAGGGATGCCCTTCTGCTGTGCGACAAGGACTGTCTTGACCTGATCGAGGACAAGATCAAGGTCCTGAAGACGTTCGGATCCGACATCAAGTACGAGATCCGCGGATGAATCAAGTGGCGAGGGGGCATCCGCCCTCTCCCACATCTTATTGTTCTTAAAAGCTCAACCAACAAAATTGTTATAGTCTCATCGGTCTGGATGTTCCGTATGATGGATAAAGAGCAGGCTGCGGAGGTCGTCAAGGTCCTCTGTGACCATTTCGGCATAGAGGACGACTCCACCGACGAGTACGACGGCATGGGGCCTTACCAGATCCTGGTGTCCACGGTCATATCCCAGCAGATATCCGAAGTCTCCACCAGGAGGATCTGCGCCGCTCTCTTCTCGGAATTCCCCACTATCGAAGACATGTATAAGGCGGACCCCGAGCACCTTGAAGAGGTCATCAGGGCCTCCAGGTACCATCATCAGAAGGCCTGCTGCATAATGTCAGCGACCCGCACCATCATGGAGGAGTTCGGCGGGAAGGTCCCTGACGATCTGGAAGGCCTCACCAGCCTGCCCGGGGTGGGCGACAAGACCGCTGCGTGCGTCCTCAGGTACGGGTTCGGGAAGAACACGGTGATCGTGGATTCCCATATCAACAGGGTGTCCAACAGGCTGGGTATATCCGATTCCAAGCGTCCCTCCGACACGCAGAAGGCCATAGAGGAGACCGTGCCGGAGGAGATGTGGGGCCTTCTCGACAAGGGGTTCATATCCCTCGGAAGGACGTTCTGCCATCCCAAGAGCCCTTCATGCGAGGAATGCCCGGTGAATCGTCTCTGCGAGCACAATGTCGGATGACAGCCGGACCGTCGATCGCCATCCATGGAACGGAATCGAGAGTCCGCTCGAACCTCTCAGTCGATGGTCCAATCCCTCGATGGGATGCGACCCCCTATCATGCTATTATTAAGCATCTTTACATACGGAGCTCCATGGCCTATCACGACAGATCTCGCCCGCCGTACGGACTTCTGCTGACCGCTATGCTGCTCGCAGTGGCGTTCGTCGCACTTATCACGCCTTTTGCTGAGGACTGCGAAGCCAGGTCGTCCGGCACATGCGGGGATGGCCTCTCCTGGACCCTGGACGACAGCGGCGTCCTGACCATCTCGGGCACCGGGGACATGAAGGACTACAGCTCTGGCGGCCCATGGGGCAAGTCGGTGAGGTCCGTCATCGTCAAGGACGGGGCGACGTCTGTCGGGAAGAACGCGTTCCGCGGATGCGTCTCCATCACGTCCGCGAAGATAGCCGGGTCCGTGGCATCCATAGGAGACGGCGCGTTCTACAACTGCGCCTCCCTGTCGTCGGTGACGATGGGCGCCGGGATCAGGACCATAGGCGGCTCCGCGTTCTACAACTGCGCCTCCCTGGCATCGGTCTCCCTGCCCGCGACCCTGGAGTCGATCATGAGCAACGCGTTCTACGGCTGCTCCTCCCTGGCGTCCGTGAGCATACCCAAGTCCGTCACGTTCATCGAGCAGAGCGCGTTCGTGGGCTGCTCCTCCCTTGCATCCATCTCTGTCGATGCCGGGAACGCCAAGTACAGCTCTTCGGCCGGAGTCCTGTTCAGCAAGGACAAGAAGAGCCTCAAAATGTATCCCGCCGGGAAGCAGAGCGGCAGATATGCCATACCGGGGACCGTCGAGTCGGTGGAGAACTATGCGTTCTACCGCTGTCTCGGCCTTACATCGGTCACTATGCCGGATTCGGTGAAGGTCCTCGGGAAGTACCTGTTCCGCGGATGCGACGACCTGACGTCCATCTCCGTCGGATCCGGGAACGCCAAGTACAGCTCGGCAGGAGGGGTCCTGTTCAGCAAGGACAAGATGACCCTGATGGTGTACCCCGCCGGGAAGCAGAATTCCGGGTATTCGGTTCCCAGCACGGTGGCATACATAGGCGACTACGCCTTCTCCGGTTGCAGGGGCCTGTCGTCCGTGTCCCTGCCCAAGTCGGTGACCTACATTGGCGACTACGCCTTCTCCGGATGCGATTCCCTGTCGTCCGTGACGACGCCGCAGTCCGCGGTCAACATCAGGAGCTATGCGTTCTACAACTGCGTCTCCCTGAGGTCGGCGGTCATCGGCGACGGAGCGACGGCGATAGGGGACAGGGCGTTCTCGGGATGCTCGTCCCTCGAGTCCGTCTCCATACCCGGCTCCGTCACGTACATAGGGTACGACGCGTTCCTCAACTGTTCGTCCCTCGAGTCCGTCTCCATACCCGGCTCCTCGACCTCCGTCAGGGATTCCGCGTTCAGCAACTGCTCGTTCCTGAGGTCGGCGATCATCGGCGACGGGGTCACTCAACTCGGGAACCGGGCGTTCTACAACTGCGTCTCCCTGTCCTCGGTCTCTATCGGCGACGGGGTCGTGTCCATAGGCGACTACGCGTTCTACAACTGCGTGTCGCTCTCATCGGCGAACATAGGGAAGGGGGTCTCGTCCATAGGCGAGTCCGCCTTCTACAACTGCTCGTCCCTGAGGTCCGTCGTCGTCCCTGACTCCGTGACGCAGATCGGGAGCCGCGCGTTCTCTTACTGCGTCTCCCTGGAGTCCGCGGTCCTCTCCGGCTCCCTCCCGTACATCGGGCTGGAGGCGTTCTACGGGTGTTCGTCGCTCGCATCCGTGGCGATACCCGGCTCCGTCACGTCCATCGGCACCTCCGCCTTCTCGGGATGCTCCTCCTTGAGGTCGGTCAGCATACCCGAATCCGTGAGGGCCATGGATAGCTCGTCGTTCTATGGGCTGTCGTTCTACAGCGGATCGACCAGGCTGTCGGAGCAGGAGATCCCTGGACACACCTATGCCGGCTCCGGGGACGGGAAGCTCTACCGCCAGAGCGGCTTCTCGCTGACCTATTCCGTGAGCGGCGGAAAGGCCTCGGTGACCGGGTTCACTGGCACGGCCAAGAGCATAGTGGTCCCGGAAAGCTACAGGGGATGTCCTGTGACGTCCATCGCCGACAGGGCGTTCTACGGATGCGAGGACCTGAAGGAGGTTTCCCTGCCATCGTCCGTGAAGTCCATCGGGAGCTTAGCGTTCTACAAGTGCTCGTCCCTGGAGTCCCTCAGCCTGGGTGCTGTGGAATCCGTGGGGCCGAAGTCGTTCTCGTACTGCAAGTCGCTGAAATCCGTCGACCTTCCTGATACCCTCAAGAAGATCGGCAGCCATGCGTTCTACGGATGCGGCCTGGAATCCCTGACGGTCACCGGGGACGACGTGGACATCGGCACCAGCGCGTTCAGCGAGTGCAAGTCCATGAAGGACATACGCTTCACCGGGCATGGCGCGGTGATCGGCACCAACGCGTTCTACAAGAACAACGGCGTGTTCAGCGTGGACCTCTCGACGGTGGCCTCCATAGGCTACAAGGCCTTCCCTTACTGCAACAGTCTAGTATCCCTCACGATACCCGGGAACATCGACACGGTGGGCGGCTACGCGTTCTTCAACTGCCTGAATCTCAAGAAGGTCACGATAGAGGAGGGCGTGAAGAAGATCGGGAAGAGCGCTTTCAGCGGATGCAAGTCCCTCGAGAGCGTGTATCTCCCCAAGTCCCTGACGTACATGGGCCCCAACGCGTTCTACGGCATCAAGTTCTTCGACCTCGACGGTAAGGCCATGGACCCGACCTTGAAGCTCCGCGGCCATCTCTTCGCAGGATCCGGGAAGGTACTCCGCATGGTGGCGGACCTCGTCGACGGCGAGCAGTTCGTCGCGGGCGGGATCATATACGCCATCACCTCGTCCGCAGCCCGGGAGGCATCCATCATAGGGTACGAAGGCGCGGCCTCCGCCGTTCCCAGCACCGTGATCCACAGGGGCTGGTCCGTCTCCGTGACGTCGATTGCCTACAAGGCCTTCTACGGCTGCGACACGCTCGTGTCCGCAGACCTCTCGAACATTGTCTCGATAGGGATGAAGGCCCTCGCCAGATGTACTTCTCTCAAGGAAGTGACGTTCGGGGACGGCCTCGATAAGGTCGGCTCGTACGCGTTCTACGGCATCCTGTTCTACGACGGCACGACGAAGCTGGCCGTGGCCCCCGATACGCTGGCAGGCCATTCATTCTCGGGCGCCGCTCCCAGGTTCTATCTCGTCTCATGAGAGGGGGAGGGGGCTCCGGCAGGGGCTTCCTCGTCTTCTCAGCTTTTTTCAGTTATGTCAGCTTCTGACCGTCCCCTCCTCGACCAACGTTTTAAATAATTTAATTGTATACAATTTAATTGAACACAATTGAATACGGTGAACCAGATGGCACAGAACGAGAAGCTAATGGACGCACTGCAGATGATCGTCACCAACCTCTCCCAGCAGGCCGACGGGCACGCCCTCGAGTCGAGGATCCTCGCCTCCAAGGGATACGCAAAGCTCGCGGACAAGTATGCGGAGCACGCAGCCGAGGAGAGAGGATATGTCGAGAAGATCGCCGACCGCATACTCGACCTCGGCGGAGTCCTCAGCAACGACCAGAAGGAGCCTATGCCCCTTTGCGAGAACCCTGTCGAATGGGTCAAGATCGACCTGAAGATCTCCGTCGAAGGACTCTCCGCTCTCAAGAAGATCATGTGCCTCGCAGTCGAGGACGTAACGACCTACGACATCCTCAAGGACTATTACAAAGACGAGGAGGAAGACATGCACTGGGGCGAGCAGCAGCTCGAGCTCATAGAGGCGATCGGGGTCCAGAACTGGCTCGTCCAGCAGCTCTGAGGTGGCAGAGATGGGAATATACGATTTCAGCGTCAAGAAGATGGACGGGACCGAGGTCCCTCTTTCCGACTACAAGGGCAAGGTCCTGCTGATAGTGAACACCGCTACCGGATGCGGATTCACCCCTCAGTACGAGGACCTCCAGAAGGTCTACGACGAGTTCCAGGGCAAGGGACTGGAGATCCTCGACTTCCCCTGCAACCAGTTCAAGGAGCAGGCTCCCGGAAGCGACGAGGAGATCCACACGTTCTGCAAGGGACGCTTCGGGATAACCTTCCCCCAGTTCTCCAAGATCGACGTGCTCGGCGAGAATGCCAGCCCTCTGTTCAAGTACCTGTCCGAGAACACCATGTTCGAGGGATTCGGCGCCAAGGGGCTGGTCCTCGGACCCATCGTCAAGGCCATGGACAAGGATTACAAGAACAACGGAAACGTCAAATGGAACTTCACCAAGTTCCTGATAAGCCGCGACGGAGAGATCCTGGCACGCTTCGAGCCCACCACGGACATGAAGAAGGTCAGGGACGCCGTCGAGAAGGCTCTCTGACAAAGGGGTGAACGGGTACGGAAGAGGAGTACGAGTGTCTGAGGCTGGACAACCAGCTGTGCTTTCCGCTGTACGTGTGCGCGAAGGAGGTCGTCAGGAAGTACAAGCCCTTCCTCGACAAGATCGACCTCACGTACACGCAGTACATCGCCATGATGGCCATGTGGGAGCACGGTTCGTTGTCCGCGAAGGACCTCGGAGATCTGCTCTACCTCGATTCCGGCACCCTCACTCCTCTCCTCAAGAAGCTGGAGGAGAAAGGCTACATAACCCGTTCCCGCGACCCTGACGATGAGCGCGTGCTGATGGTATCGCTGGCTCCTGGCGGCGAAGCTCTGAAGGAAGATGCGAAGGACGTCCCTGCCTCCGTGGGGTCCTGCATCGATCTTCCTTTGGAGGACGCCATGGAGCTTTCCCGCATCCTCAGGAAGATGATGGCCGGCTTCTCCGACCGCCGGTGATCCCGACTATCCTTCCCTCGGATGTTTTCATCAGTTCCGATGTCGTTCGGGCGTTTCTATCGGACCGTGCTGACGAACTGTTTTTATCATGCAGCGAACATTGCTGCATATGGTTGATTCATCCGACTCCAACTCATTCGTCATCGAAAGGAAGCAGAAGCTCGTACTGATGGCGGCTGTCGTGGTTCTCCTAGGGATGGGAGTCGCCATCTCCGGATGGATCATCATATCCGCGCTGAACAACATAGGGGACGAGGACCCTTTCACTCTCGAGAGGGAGTACGATGTTACAGGAAACTACACCCTCGACGGCGCAGATCACGCATGCACCGGCAAGATCACCACATCGTATTCCTCGGAGACCTCGGCGTACTGTGTCTTCATGTACGATCTGAGCTACGGAGACAACAGCAACACCTACAAGGATACCTTCAGCCTGATGTTCGATTCCAATAGGAATCCGACGAAGCTGTTCACCTCTCTCGGCGACAAGGACGGCTATTCGCTTTGGAAAGGGACCGACAACGGCGTGGACGTCATCTACTACCTGGATCCCGGCAAGATAGTCCAGAAGATGGACATAGACGATGGAAGAGCGACCCTTGCCGCTGTTCTGAAAGCGTGATCCGACCTGTTATCCGGCGGGCATCGTTCGCAATCTTCGGATGCAATTCTAGTTGGATGATTTGGATAAAACATCCAACTAATAACGGTATTTATGTTATAAAAACTCAAAAGTACCGCTTGGATTAGTTGTTACAGAAGATATTGTAATTAAAGAAATTAATTACTAATGTCAATAGTTGGAGTAAATTCTATTCGGAATATATGTATAAAAATGGTCTTTGGGTTTAATTAACATTATATAGGGTACGCTCAATCTTGATTTCGGATAATTCATCCAGGTGTCCGCTATGGATAAAAAAATATTGATTGTGGCTCTCGTCGCCATAATCGCCATCGCGGCTGTTGCTGCATATGTCCTTATGAACAACAACGGGAACAACAACAGCCCCAGCGACAAAGACGAATTCGCCACAGGAAGCTACAACTTCAAGTACATGGATTTGTACGACGATCCCTTCGACTACGAGAAACAGACCAGGCTCGCAGTCCTCGGAAATGCAAACAACGACACTAGCATCGACAGCAAGGATGTCACCGCTATCAGGAACCTGATCAAGAGCGGCGATATCGACGCCAAGAGCAACGCTTCTACCTACGCAGCCAACTACTACGCCGACGCGAACAACGACGGAAAGATCAACGAGGCCGATGCGAAATACGTCCAGGGAATGATCGACGGAAAGGTCACCAAGGTGTTCTACGAGAAGATCCTCGACGGAATCGGATCCTACACCCCCGCGAAGAAGACCTACCTGATCCCCGTGCACCGCTGCTACGGAAGGACCTCCGTCATGCTCGCCAACGCTTCCGACAACATCACCATCGTCGGAGGATGCACCCAGATGGCCGAGGACGAGTTCTTCGACGTCATCGACGTCAACGACTCCAACAAGTTCATGAGCGTCGGTACCTCCGGTGGATCCACCATCAAGACCGAGGCGATCTCCACTCTCGCTGCCAAGTACAGCGACGGAAACGTCGTCGTCATGACCGGCGGAAACGCAAGCTACTGCTCCGATTACGAGAGCAAGGGAACCCACGCTCAGTACATCCGTTTCATCACCTGGGAGGGAGACGCCCTTACCGGACTCCTCACCGCAGCCTATCTCATCGACGGTGTTGGAAACAGCGACGCCAAGGATGGAACCGGATGGGGAAAGGCCAAGGAGTACGAGACCTGGTACATGAAGTATATCAACATGATCAAGACAGAGGGAGCAAAGGTCTCCGATGCTGACAAGAAGACAATCGTTCTGCCCTACATCGCTTCCAGCGAGGGATACAAGGGAGCCGACCAGTCCACCCCCTCGCTCCGTGGAAACAACACCTCCGAGCAGGTGTACGTCGAGAACGCCGGCGGAAAGAACGTCTACTACGAGTTCGGAGAGGCCAATGCATGGGGAAGGGTCTCCTACACCAAGGAGCAGTTCGCCAACCTCACGACCGCAGGAAAGTGCCCCGACGTCGTCCTGTTCATGCCCGGGTTCTTCGTCAAGACCTCCGCCAGGGGAGGAACCGCCGCCGATGTCCAGGCGTGCGAGAATGGAATCGCCGCATCGTTCGCCAGATACATCAGCTCCGACTCCGACCTCTACATCAAGACCTGGTGCCTCAACGGAATACCCATGATCATGGATCAGATCTGTATCGCCAAGGCTCTTCTGCCCGATAACGCCGTGATCAAGAACATCGACATGGAGAAGGTCTGGAACGAGTACCTGACCCTTTACGGCGTCCCGACCACTGGATCCACCCTCTCCTACGACAACGTGTTCATCATGGATGGAACTCCCTTCCATGCGAACGCTTGAAACCTTTCGGGGGGAGGAATCCTCCTCCTCCCACCTACGGTGTTAGTATGAAGGGACTTTCAAGATTTAAGAGCACTTCTCTAGACACTTCCGGCGCTGACGTGGATGCGTTGGTGCACACCTATCACCACTTCCGCAGGCGCAAGGTGTTGTTCATAGTGGCCATTCTGGCCATTCTTGTCATATTAACCGGAGTCAGCATCGCATTGGGAACGTACCGCATCTCGTTCGAAAGGGTGTACGAGTGCCTTTGGAACATCATCACCGGAAACGACGACGGGAGCGTCGACTACAGCGTCGTCCTCAACCAGCGTCTGCCCCGTCTGATCGGTGCCGTCGTCGTAGGATGTGGTCTTGCCGCCGCAGGAGCTTCCATGCAGAGCATGCTGAAGAACCCTCTCGCGGATCCTTATACCACCGGTATATCCTCTGGTGCTTGCTTCGGTGCTACGATCGCGATCTCGGCCGGCGGATTCCTCGGATTCCAGACCTACGGAACCGTCGTCGCCGCATTCATATTCGCATTGATCCCGGCCGCAGTGATTCTGATGCTGGCTGCAATGAAGAAATGCAGCCCTGCGATGATGATTCTGGCAGGAATCTCCGTTATGTACATCTTCAACGCCTTGACCCAGTACGTCATGCTCACCATGGACGAGCAGGGGATGGCCGCAGCCTACGAGTGGACCGTGGGAACCCTTGTCAAGGTGAACTGGGACAACATGCCTCTGATGATCATCATCGCCGCTCTCGGTTCCGCCGCCCTGTTCTACATGGCGAAGTTCCTGAACGCCATGAACGGAGGGGATGCGTTCGCCAAGACTCTGGGAATCGACGTCCAGAAGATCCGTATCCTCATCCTCGTGATGGTCTCCGTCGTCGCTGCCGGTATCGTCAGTTTCACCGGAGTCATCGGATTCATCGGAATGGTCGCCCCCCACATATGCCGTATGTTCATCGGATCCGACAACAGGCTGCTCATCCCGTCCGCTATGGTTCTGGGTGCGGCCCTCACCGTGTTCTCGGATATCATCTCGAGAGTTCTGGTGGACACCGATGTTCCTATCGGAGTCATCACCTCTCTGATCGGCGGACCTCTGTTCCTGTTCCTCGTCCTGAGGGAGACGAAGGAGGTGTGGTGAATGAAGGTAGAGATCAAAGACCTGCATTTCACATATCCCAACAGCACCAAGGAGATCCTGAAGGGGGTCAACGTCACCATAGACAAGCCCGGGCTGATCTGCGTCCTCGGACCCAACGGAGTCGGAAAATCCACCATGGTCTACTGCATCAACAAGCTGCAGAAGGCCACGAGCGGAGAGGTCCTCATTGACGGGAAGAACGTCAACGACATCTCCTTCAAAGAGATGGCGAAGTACCTGAGCTTCGTTCCTCACAACGAGGACGACACATTCTCCATGTCCGTCATGGAGACGGTCCTCATGGGACGTTTCCCCTTCAAGGGGGAGACCGACGCTCTGACCGACACCCGCATCGCCGCTGAGAACATCAAGCTCCTGGGGATCGAAGACCTCGCCATGCAGGGATTCGACAACCTGTCCGCTGGTCAGCACCAGAAGGTGATGATCGCCAGGGGACTCACGCAGGAGCCTAAGATCCTGATCTGCGACGAGCCTACCGCCAACCTGGACGTAAGGTACCAGATGATAGTCATGAGGCTTCTGAGGGACCTGGCGAGGATCAAGCAGATCACCATCATCGTCATCTGCCACGATCTGAACGTCACCGCCCAGTACGCGGACCGTGTCATCATGCTGTACGGCGGAAAGGTCATGGCCGACGGAACTCCGGAAGAATGCCTGACGTCCGATAACATCAGGGCGCTGTTCAACGTCGAATCGGAGATCAGCACCCTTCAGGACAGGCCTCACATCGCCTTGCTGGACTACGACGGATTGGATTCCCACGTGGATGAGATCCTCGGAAACATACAGGCGGCCAAAGAACAGTCGGAATCCTCGGAACAGTCCGAGTGATCCAAACCCATTTCCCGGGGCCATCCCCGGGATTCTACTATCTATCGTCTTCAGTGGTCGGGCATCGTTCCTTCGATGACCGCTATCACTCCGATGGCTATGAGCAGGATTCCGCCGAATATCCCGGCGATCCTTCCGAACCTCTTTCCGAAGGTCTTTCCTGCCATCATGCCTACGAAGCTCATGACGAACGCCATCATCCCAAGGGATGCGGCGCCGAGAAGTATCCCGGAGTCCTTCACGGACAGGGCTATCCCTACCGCGAGGGCGTCGAGGCTGACGGCGATGGACAGGGGGAGCATCTTCTTGACGCTCAGGTCGGCGCTGTACTCCTCCTCTTTCTCGGATATGGATTCCTTGATCAGCATGAGTCCGATGATGCTCAGGACGATGAGCAGGACCCAATGGTCGTAAGCCTTGATGTACTGGTAGACCGAATCCCCGATGGCGTACCCTATGCAGGGCATGATGCCGTGGAACGCTCCGAACCATGCGGCGACGATAAGGGCGCTCTTAGTCGACTTGTTCTTGGACCCTATCCCTATGCCGATGGACACGGCGAACGCGTCCATGACCATTCCTAGGCTCATCAACAAGGGGGTAACGACATCCATGGGATGCTACGCGAACGTTCTGTCCATAGATAAAGAAGTTGCATGGACAGATGAACTGAATCAAGGGTCCCTTCCCATGCTTCAGATATGTAACGCAGGCATGTTCAGTATCGGCGACGTTCCGCGGACTCCTTCACGTGGCTCTGACGCGAAGATTCCATGAAGTTTAGATCTCTTGCCTTTCTGTCTCGCCTAATCGAAGCAAGAGACTATTTAATGAAAGGTTCAAGGTGTCGAAATCACACGACGATTCACGTGAAAGTTCGCACTATAGTC